>Ga0307515_10000533_pt1 | contig 89802 bp, 37 predicted proteins | sample 17_EM_MG_FD_194513 | JGI IMG/M metagenome (GOLD analysis project Ga0307515, IMG submission 194513) | Populus trichocarpa ectomycorrhiza microbial communities from riparian zone in the Pacific Northwest, United States - 17_EM | ecosystem: Host-associated > Plants > Roots > Unclassified | place... | reverse complement strand
CTATAATTTTTCTACAAAAAAAAAAAAAAAAAACTATTCTTCTTGTTGACAAAATGATGCACAGGAAAATCCGAACATTTCAAAAAGAACTGGTAGGAGAAATCGACTAATCATATAGCAGAATACAAGGAAATTCTACAATTCTATTCTTGAAGCAGTTCGACCATTCTGATGCAATCAATGACAACAAAACCGAAGAACCTTGAAGTAGAAGGGAAACTGAAAATTCCCACCAAGGACTCAAGTTCTGCTATAAATTCTAGTTTTCGTCTCAGTCCCACATCGCCAAGTGAAAATAGAAACAAATTACTGAGTAAAATCTTTTTTTCATGTGTATCAAATGGCTAGTGTAGTAGCTTTTTTGGATTTTAAGGTTAGTCCTTCGCAACAAGGGTCGGGATAGCTTTGGAAGAGAAGGGAATAAAGTATGGATCAAGGAAAAAGGACTTGAGCAACAAGATATCTCTTCTTCTCTAGATCAACCCGGTTCATCAGCAAATCCCAGTCTTGATCCATAATGGAAGAAGACCCATATGCGAATCAATGATCATAGTTTAATATATTGATGAGGCTTGGATCCATAAATCCGCATCATTGCTTTCTGATCCTTACCGACGTACACATGCCAGGTTTTGGGCTGACTATATTGACAAGAAGGTAAGCTTCTAGAACTGAGTTTTTTTCTTATTAGTTGGTTCTTTCTTATTGTGTTATGGTGAGGTGGGGGGGAACGTTGATTAAAAAATATGTTTTGTCAGTACACTGACTATATATCAATCTATCTTTGTTGCCATGCAAATTGCTTTCGTGCAGATTTATCCTTTTGAACAGAATTCTCTATGGGCGTCTAAAGGTGAAGTCAAAGAATTATCAAAGAAGGACTTAATTGATTGACTGCTTCAAAATCTTGGAAGGAGAACCTGGAGACAAGATATACTTGCCACTTATTCCATCCTACCGCTTCATTTACAGTTTTGAGACCCTTCAAAATTTGAGAATGGAATGGTATTAAATGGTAGAGAATAATATAAATTATATTTTAAAATTTTATTTAATAATTTAAATTTTTAGATTGAGATGATTCTTTGACATGGTATTAAAGTCTTGATGATCAAATAGTCACGAGTTCAAATCTCACCACCCTCATTAATTTGATAAAAATTAAGCACAATGTAATATGAGTTTATCCAAGTTTTAAACCCAAAGAGTTTTCACTTGAGGGGATGTGTTAGAGAATAATATAAATTATATTTTAAAATCTTACCTAACAATTTAAGTTATTAGATTAAGATGATTATTTGACAATGGAGTGCCCTAAGCCAAGAGTAGGCTGAGAGTTGCCTTTGAAAAGGAGAGTGTCCTTATGTGATCAGCAAAAGGCTTATGAAGTCATTTTGCAGATAAAAACATAAACTGGGGGTCGAATAAATATGTAGCAGTGCAAAAGAAGCTTGATAATATTGTGCATTTTGTGTTTATTAACTTGTTGTGGAACTGTAATCGGTTGGTTTTTCAGCCTAATGACAATAATAGGGTTCTTAGAGGATAACGTTTACGGGATGAAAATCACCAGGTGTCCCTCTATGTGTTGACTTTAAGCTTGAAGCCTGAGTTTGTGGGACCTGTGTGTTATTCAAAGGAAGGCGCGGGCAAGGGCTTGTTTGGTATGAGATAGAGAAGAAAAGAGCTGTTGGTTTTGTGATTGAAGGATGGGAACGTTGGTTTGAAGCAATTTTATGTTTGAATAGCCTTGTCTAACGCAAACATGGACGGCAACCCACTGACGAAGAAAAGGAAGACGGCTAATCCAGTGGTATTCTCGTGCGAGAATTTGAAGCTTCACCATATCTTCAGCAAAAATCAAACCTGGCATCAATTACTTTCATGCCTGTAGAGGACCCTTTTTTTTAAGAAAATCCTTTCACCAATTCAGCCAAGATAATTATAAAAAAATATTAAAAAACCCTGCAACAGATCACAGCGACAGCCATGGCAAATTATGCACTCCCTAACATTTCTCAATTATCACACGCTCTTTTGTCGCGAAGCACCATCATCAACCAATAAATTCCCTTGTGGGAACTGAAAATTTCTCCATTTCTCAATTTACTCTTTATTTATTTATGGAATAGGTAAAAGAGGACATGATATTACATCACCAACGAATTCCCTTGTGGGAAATGAAAATTTTTGTATTACGTAGTAAAGAAAAGTAAAATCCCAATAAATTTAGTCAAGGCCGGGCAACCCATGTACAGAGAAACAGGGTAACGAAGACAAGCTGAAGGTAATCAAGAGAAAATCAAATACAAAAAGAGTGACGTGAAGCCTTATTGTGTAGTAGATTTGCGTGCGATGTAATAAGTTCATTCAATCCCAAGCTTCTTCCTGTGCTCCATAACAAACTCGTAGGCCTTGTATGGGTCAGGTAGGTTCTTGGACACACTTTCCTTTTGCAAACATCTCTTACCCCATTCAACAAGCTTGGGGCACTCTATAGCAAATCTGAAGTTCCCAAACGTCTCATAAGTATAGAAGTACCCATAGAAAGGAACAAGGGCAACATCAACAAAGCCAAAGCCTTCTCCTCCAAAATAGGGCTTGTCCCCAAGCTCTCCTTCTATTACTTTGAAGAACTCGATGAGGTCCTTCGCGGCTGCTTTTTTGTTATCACTGCTTGATGACCATACCAACCGTCTAATAAGGCTATAAATCTGCATTAAATGATCCCAGTTTTTCAAATCATAGAAGTTGATTTTGAAGATATTGCCTTATTAGTGAATATCTTATCATATATATATATGATGCTATAAAATGGATCAACTGATTATGATATGGATGGACACAAATGATCTTTTAACATAGAAATTAGCAGCAGCAGCAGCAAAGAGGGGTGGGGGGGTGTGGAACAAGATGATTCAGTACCTTTTTGTCAATTAAGTGAACCCAAAACCTTGCTCGAGTTCTCTCCTGAACATCTGAAGGCAGCAAAGGAGACCTGTCATTCCAGACCTCGTCAATGTACTCAACTATGATCATCGATTCACATATGGGCTTACCATTGTGGATCAAAACGGGGATTCGCTTATGGACTGGGTTCATCTCTAGAAGCAGAGGGCTCTTGTGTGGCAAATCCTCTTCCATGGACTCATACTCGATTCCTTTCTCAGCCAATGCTATTCTCACTTTCATTGCAGCAGGACTAGCCCACGAATCTAGTAGTTTTATTCCTGCCATTATTAAACAGCTACCTTTAAAAATATGGAAATTCAGATGGCTTGTTGCTTTCGTGTTGTTGTAAGTATTTTCTGTTAGCGCATGATATTGAGGCAAAAGCAAGTGTTGATATATATATATATATATATATATATATATATATATATATCAAGAAACATTCAAGCTGTCCTATATCAAGAAACATTCAAGCTGTCCTATGGAATGTTTCTTGCATAAAAGATTTCCACAATTTCGAGATCACAGTGAAAGTGTCATTGCTTGCATCATAACTAAACCAGACCTGGGTTCAATACTTCACATGAAATACTAATTCGGTGGATGAATTAATCATTCAGTGTTGTTTTTACAGGTCTTAATTTTAACGTTCTGGTCAAAGTTTTGCTTAGTCTAATGTACGTGCAGATGTAGAAGCGGCTTGTAAATATGTCTCTCGCCATACTTTGAAAAGGAAGCAACAAAGGAAAAGGGTAAAGAAATCAAGTTTTGTGCATAAAAGTCACCAAGGATCAGCTATGGCCAAACAGAGTTTAACATTTAGGCAGCATGCAGCTCAAACTAGTACTCTTATTAAAGCAATAATCCAGAGGTGATCTTGGAGATTTTAAAGGTGCTCTGGGACTGCAAAGCACAATATTAACCATATATAATGCCGTCCCACTCATCAAAGGGAGAGCTATACGAAGAAAGAATGAAACCAAGGAAGAATGTTGGTTTATATGGAATATCTTAAAGCTGAAATTTTTACATTAATGGTTGAAATCCAAGATTTAAGCGCAGAGAATAGGAATTTGGTTCATGAAATTACAGATTTGAAGATAGTTTATTGCAAGTAGGGGTGGCAAATTTCGAACCCGATGGATACCGACCCGACCCGACCTAAATGGGTGGGTATTTTTTGAGTCTAAAGGATAATGAGTAGGGTATAGATATTATCAAACTCGATCTGAAACCGCCTAAACCCAATAAATAAATATATTTGTAGAATATTTATATTTTTTTTAATATAATATGATATGTGCATCCCTTAATATTGATATAAAACACATATATATAATAATATTTATCATTTTATCATTTAATATACATATAAGCACTTCAAATATATATTAACTATTTTATTTTTTATTGATTAATAAATAATAGTAGATAATGGATACCCATTGAATACCCGAAACCTGATGGATAGTTTATGAATATCTAAATTTTTTACACGATAGATAACGGATAGAGTATAAATATCAAAAAACTCTGACCCATATGTAGCTGTACCATCCCTAATGACAAGCAAAAAGAGAGCAGAATCTTTTGAAGCTTATTGAGTTCATATGTTTTTCACAAGACAACTAGAAAGATAATTTATGGAAAAATATCAAATAAAAAGATAGAGAACTAATATACAAAAAAAACATAGAAAACAATGTTTAATCACACATTCTCGATAATTTTTATTTTGATCCATGAGTTTATTTTGTTTATTTTTCAATGTATGTCTTTGAAAGTCGTTTGAAAATGTCAATGAGAGAGAAAATCATTGGTTAGGCCACTTTTAGGCGATGAAACCTAACATTCTTTGTGTCAATGGATTCCATTCAATGAGAGAAGTTTGACGGGGGTTGTTTTGAACCTTCATCTTGCCTAGAAAAACATATTGGGGTTGAGAAGGAAAACTTGATATCATGTTTTCAAGCTAGATTTTGGGGTTTTTGGCTTGATGAATTGGTTTTCTAAGGTTTTAAGGATGTTTATTAGGTGTTTTGGTAGATGAGAAAATGAATTTTTCACACCCAAAAACCCTCATCCATGATTTCTCAGCCACCATAATGGTGGCTAGCTTCTAGGCAGGCAGACAGCATGTTGTTTGTCACCTTAGACAACACGTCACCAAATTTAAATTATATATATATATATATATATATATATATATTTCATACTCCCTTTACAAAAGAAAAAAAAACAAGTTAGCTTATGCTTTTGTGATTTTTTTAAGGCCCACGCATGTTAGGCAATCTAGGTTCACGCATGTTAAGCAACTCAGACCTGTGCACCTAGCCTGGCTTTTTTTTGGGCATTTTTTCCCTTTAGAATACCTCAAGCCTAGATGGGGAGAAGAAGAGGATATATAGTAGGCTACGTAAACTCCAAACCGAGTATGAAATAAATTTTATGAATCAAGGACTCTATCACCCTTCTAATACCAGTATTCCATTTTCTCAATCATTTATTTTAGTTTAGCATTGTCATTCATCATCTAATATTTTCCTTGTGCAGAATCCTTTACAAGAACAACTTACTCGAAGTTCAACGAGTCCACACTAGTTATGCCTAGCCACGTGACTACCCCAACGCCTAGTCACGCCTCTTCATCCAAAGACCTTCCTATCTCCCTCTCAGGGTAAGTCCTTGTATCCAAGAGGATAGATATAAAAGAAGCTTACAAAGGTGTTGAGGGGCTCTTAATGGTTGGGTCTTCTCATTTAAGGAACGCTTCTTCAATTGAGGTGGGACCCCAAGTCATTATAAAGAGAGTAGAACTGCAAAAGGAAGTCAATATCCAATATCAAGGTGTTACAAGGCACTTACTCTCACTTCAGTCATCCTTGATGTTGCCTTTCATTAGAATAGACAAAGGGTCCTAGTTGTTTCTGACTCTGATGTGAAAATGATTATACCTTGCCAGCACTCTAGCTCCACCCAGCTAAATGCCCAGTTTCTATACTCATTGGGTCTTCCAACTAGGTGCTTTATGCCATGGATATGGATGACTTCTTCTCCAGGTTAAACCTGAATCATGCTCTTGTATACTTTCCCAACTTTAATAAAGAAAAGAGAAGGATAATGGAGTCTATCTTGCAATGGAGGTCCACCCCAAGGCTTGGTGGACTAGAGGTAATGGATACCTTGGACAAGTTGCTCACCCTCCCCTTTGACATCAGCACTCTAACAAACCCCAACTAACAGTGTCATTTGGCTATAACTAGGTAGATGATTTTTCAAGTATGAATAATCTTTTTATTTAATTTTTATTTTCTATGAACTAGTCTTTGATAATAAGAATTAACTCATTTTGTTATTTGTTGTTATTTAGACCTTCATGATATATACCAATTTGAGAAATCGATAGGTTGAGGAAAGAAAAGTCGTGAAAAAAGGTCATTCAGCAGTATCATGCAAATAGGGCTTGGATTTGTAGACTGGGGGAGGAGGAAGTTGCTCAAGATGTTGAGGTAAAGGTTATCAAGGCTACCCATGCTCAACTGTATGGGGAATTAAAGGGACGGACTTACATCCTAAGCTCAGTTGAAGAGAAACTTGGGGAGGCATACAACCTAATAAACTTCTTGGAGAAAGGGGTAACTGAGCTCAAATAATCCAAATAAGTATTGAGGGAAAAGATGAAAATGACAAAAGAAGAGGCACAAAACTTGAGTCTAAAGATAAAGACATTGAAGAATTCTTCTCAAGAGTTATATGTTGAGTATGGAGAGTCTGCTCTTTAACAAAGACCATTGGAGATAGACTCTTTATCTTCAAGTCCAACTTGTACTTCTTCAATCTTTCTAAAGAAATGCAAGTGAACTTTAGGGAGTCTTTCCATGATGATCAAGTTCCTGACTTCGAGGATGTCTTCCCTACAAGAGCTGTGGTGGCCAAGGATGGTGTTTATCTTGCCTAAGAGCTAGGGCTGGACATGTAAAAGTCCATTTTAAGTAGAAATAATTTGTGTTTCTTTATTTTGTTTTCCCTAGTCCTATAGAGCTTATATTATGACTCTAAACCTTGGATTTAGCTTGAAGAGTTACATTGTGTATTATTTTATTCTTTTCTAAGTATGATGTAAGGTTCATGATAGATTTAAGACTTTTATAGGTAGTCTAGATTAATATATTCTTTTACAACCTATATGAGTCCAACGCTCTACATTTAGAAAAATATATGGAAGAGACTTCTTTTAGGCATCTTTTATGGGTCCAACACCCATACTCGGAAAAAATTTTAGGCCATGAAATTCAAATAAATATAATATATCATTGTCTCAATATTCAAACCATGTTCATGATGGTAATCTGAGTTGCCTTTAAAATTGCCAACTTAATTGTTTCATATCAAGACATCTCCTAAATTGTTTAATTTGAAACACATGCTAAGGAGTTGAGTCAAGAAATTTCAAAATTGACTCGCTAGCCGCTAAGAATCTCTATGTGGTCTGGATATTTTTTTTAGTTCAAAAAATTTTTGGAGCGGCCCACAGCATAGCCTAAACTTATGGAGTACTTGACCAGTTACAAAATATCCAGTCAAGACTATACTTGCGTTTATACTCTAGTTGAACTTATGGAGTCACAGGACAGCAAAATAGAGAACAAACTTGAGCAGAGGAAAGCTAGGACCACCTGTTTATCCACCATTTCCTTCTCGGCCAAAGCAATCTTCACCCTCATTGCAAAAGGGCTTAGCCCAAAAACCCAGTAATACCGATTCTTGTTCCATTACCATCACACTGCTTATTTGTTGTCAGTTTTGCATTTCCCATATTTATAACTGAATACCAGAGGATATGTTCTTTGTTGAATACTTTCCCAAGTATGTCTACGTTCTTGGAGAAGTTGGCATTGCTTGCACAAGGCCAAACAATAGTGTTTTAAAATTTGACCAATTGGTCAAGAAGGGAAAGGAGCGCGAAGATGTTGAGAAACTAGGCTGGAAGCTTCTGTAATTAGATTCTTGAACCCTGCCAGTATATACCTGCGTGAGCATCAATGTCAGATGTCCAGCTTCAGATTTATCTTATGAAAAAAGCCAACGCGCTAGTTATATCGTATTGAAAACGTCAACAAGCACAAATGAGATTATAGATTGAACTACAAAAAAAGGCCCGTTTTGTGCCACTTCTTTTTTATATTGATAACTTTCGACCTGCTTTGACACCTTGATTTTTTTTATTGTCTCATACCATAAACCACTTGATTCGGGTTAATACACAAGACTCAAGAGGATGGTAGACTAGTCTTGGCTGGAAACACATGTAATTGGATTTTTGTAACCCCATCCTTGCTTGACCACCAATTTCAGAGGTCCAAAGTCAGAATCAACGCGTTTGTTTTCTAAATCCATGATATTTAGCTAAAGTCCAATCCTTTGCATGACCAAAAGATAACATGATTGGAGTTCTTCGATGAAACAATTCTTACCACATATTTTGTAAGTTTTCAAATGAACTTGAACTCAAGGTAACTTTCACCTGATAATGGCAGCTAGCCACAACTTGAAACAGAAATATCATCTAAAGACTTTTGATTTACTTGTTTTACCCTTCATACTTTTATATTTCTCCGAGAAGTACTTAAAAAAGGCTTGAGTCTGGGAAGTAGTTTTTTTTTGAAAAGTAAATTTCAGAAAAGTAAATTATTATTTTCTGATGTTTAGTAATGTAATGAAAAATAAGTTGGAAAACATTTTTTCAGTGTTGGTTAAATCATGAAAAATAAGCTGGAAAATAACTTATTAATGTTTTATTTTTTAAAAATTTATTAAAATAATAAAGAACAAATCTGTATAAAAAGTTGAATGAGAATAAAATTGAAAAAAATATAATTTCATAAATTATTTCAAATAAAATAAATAATAATCAAAATAATAGAAATCAAATCTAACATATAAAAAAATTAAAAGATGAAGAAATTATAATAACAATAATAACCATTTCATAAATTATTTCAAATAAAATAAATAACAATCAAAAAAAATGAAGATCAAATTTAATAGATAAAAAATTTCAATTAAAAAATGATAAGGTAAAAGCAAATAACAATTATAAAAATGAGGACCAAAATTAATATAAAATTAAATTCTAAGGGATGAAATTGAAAAAACAATATTCAAAACAAAATATATATAGCAATCAAAAGTTTGAGGACCAAATTTGATATAATCAGCAAATAATATAACATTTTTAAATTTTTCATAACTTCTTAAAAGTGTTTTCCATCCAAAAAAAAAACCACTTTACTGAAACCGAACCAAATTTTTCTTTGACTGAAAAGTGTTTTTCATTGACCAACTTTTCTAATGACAAACAAATACAGAAAAGTTTGAAAGTTCCATCAAACAAACGCTGGCTAAAACAAGTTCAAATAAGACCCACTCAATTCTAGTTAACATAAATGTCAAATAAAGCACAATCCGTGTCAGCTGTATTTAGGACCTTAATACTTGGCAACCGAACCAATTTGTTTGAGATATGCAGATTCCCGTGCCCAACAAAATGAATAATCATCAATGCATGGCTAATAGAAAGCTAGAAACTGACAAAAGGTGGTGACAATATTTCTCAATTACGATAGTCTCTCAAACTTAGATTGCAATTTAATTATATCTGCAACAAATTAAAGAAATTAGATGTATGATAACCTCGCTCTTCAAAGAGATAAGCCCAGAAGCATACCCCTGCCTGCAATGTCGCTCTAGCTGTGATTTTCCATGACCATCATACATGCCATGCAGCTCTACTTGATAACATGAAAAAAAACAAAAAAAAAAAAAAAAAAAAAAAAAGCAAAAGCAAAAGCATGTGATACTCCCCCTGCCTCCCGATACATATTCAGCTTCCATGGAAACAGTTAATTTGAAATGGACTTACGCATGTAGCAAACCAGCAAATAAAAGATCCATGCCTCATATCAGACTGTCCCAGAATAGATTGCAATCAAATGCATGCTCCACTGAAGAAAACAAAATACCATGTGCAGAAAAAGGAAAGTGGTTGTACCAATTAAACATCAACAGTTCAAAGAAGGGCGGAGGGAGCGAGCTGTACAAGGGATAAAACCACGCCAAGCTTGAAGGACAAATCAATGATAGCATACATTCCACGACTATCCAGCCACATTTTTATGAAAAAATTCCAATGCATTCATAAAATGAGGATTGTATGCTAAGATATTGCCAAAAAAAAAGGTAGAGTGCAAAATCTATAGGATTACTGACTTTATCTCTGCCAAAAGCAACTTTAAAACCATGTCATGCTTGAAGGACAAACTCAATGATAGTATACATTCAAGGACTATCCAGACACATTTTAATGGAAAAATTGCAATGCATCCATAAAATAAGGATCGTATGCTAAGATATTGCCAAAAAAGGTATAGTACAAAATCTATAGGGTTCCTGACTTATTCTCTGCCAAAACTAACTTTACAGCCTTAAGGAAGAAAATTTTTGCAAGATTTTGAACTCAGCCTTCTCTTCTCAGCACCAACAATGGTGCACCTACCAGTATACCATATTGCCGTGATAAAGAATAAAAAAGACAAGATCATGACCTCTTGTCACTGCCAGCACTTGCCCAGAGATGCAGGTCACAGCAGATGCCCAGTTATTATCTCAAGAAAAGATATCACTGTCAATACATCAATTAGTGATACAGATTATACACCAAGCTCCTCCAGTGACAAAATCAAGAGACTGCAAAAATATCATTGCAGAAAAGTAATGGTCAGCCAAACTCAGATATCAAAAACCAAAAAAAAAAAAAAAAAACACCTCAATTACCAGTTGAGTTCACCAAAACTCCAGAGCAATATCATTTCTCTTGACTAAATAACTGGAGGCGTTTGACTAGGTCCTCTTTCAATGACTCAGGTATTTGTGGAATATAGGTTCGTTTGGCATCTGCAATCAACAACTTCCTGCATTTCAGAAGCACAAAGGGAAACCAGTTTAAAAGCCATAACCTAAAATCTCATTTAGATTGCTGTATTTAATTGGACAAAGCAAGCAACCACCAGAGAAATATAACAAGAATGGCACAAGTTTATTAAGAACCTTTCCCCTCTCCTCCCATCAAAGAACAATAGTAAAAAAATAGGTCAAACACTGACAGGAAGAAATATTTAACTTGTTCTAAATAGGCTTTCTTGCAATGTTAATGTCATATTAAAGAAAAGACCCTAAAAACATATTTTTCATTACATGGGTTGCGATTACAAGTGGCATTGTCTATGGGGAGAAATTACTAGAATCACAACTCTGAACATCTATGAAACTGTACAGAAGTCAAATTAATCAAGACGTACTTTAAATCAGTACCACTTGGTTTGTTTCCTGCTTCTTGAATACATGACCTCTTTCTCGCACGCATGAAATTGTATACCTTATCTGACAAACCGCATGATCCCAAAATGGAAGATGCTTCTTGGTTGAGGCTAAGACAAAATAAAGCAGCACACAAACAAACAAAAAAGTTAGTAGGAAAAGCGAACATGATTAACGAAATAGTGAGCATACAGATAATAAGCATTCAACCATCCAAAAATATGAATATAGCAACATCTAGTTTCAACTTATAATGAATGGCAACCAATGAAATGGTTTAAGAAGAAGAACATCAAAATACTAAGCTTTAGTATGAGGATCCGAAAGACCAACAAAAAGCTTAGTAGCAAACTTGAGTTTTTAAAATTACAGAATAACCACAACCACAAAATTTAATAAACACAAATCAAGCAAAATAAAAATTGAATGCATAATTTAGGAAATTTAGGTCATACTCCAGAAGCTAATCGGTTCAATAAATAAGACTTCAAAACAGATTAAGTATAATATAACATACACTTCTTTGAATTCTTCAACTTTGGCTAGAGATTGAGCATCCTGTGAAAGCAAAATGCAGGATTCCTCCTTTAGCTTTCTCTTCAAACCTGAAATGTCAGCGTGATACTTCATACCACCATTTTGCAATTCAAGTTGATCATGTCCTCTTCCTGGTGTCAACTTGCTTGTTGTATCATTACTGTCACAGATATGTGGCTTTACAGAATTAAAAGCACCGTTTTGAGAATGACCATTTTCACTTGCTGCTGCAAATGTGTGGTGGGTCTCACCTTCAACAGCATCAACATTTTTATGCTTTTCAAAGCCATTACTGCTTGTCACTGTTGATACATCTTTGTCACATATCTCCACATGAACTGTCTCTTTCACATTCCCATTCATTTCCTTGTTTTGACACTTATGAGGATCAACCTTTCCATTAACAGATGAAGAAACACTTTTGGATCCAGAGTTCCCAACAAAACTGAACTTTACCGGTGGGCTAGAAGGCACTCTATCAATCTTAGACATGGCTGAAATATCCTTTCTTGAAGATTTTTCAACCTGTGGTTTTGTAGGCAGTGCTTTCAAAGGAACAGCAGCCTTTGAACTTTTAGATGCTTCGCTGCCATTCAATTCGCATGATTTTACTCCATTGGAGGTAAAAGCAGAGTCGGCAGATACTGGCCTTTGGTTAGTGCGGGAAAAGAAAAGAATATAGGCCTTCTCTGACATGACCTCCTGCAGTGTTGAGAGTGTCACATATGAATCATTGCAGCAATACCACTGACCGATTGCATCCTGCACACAAATATATGGAAAATGGTATCAATAAAAAAAAATTGAAGTAGCAGCTTTTATAACTACCATAAACCAAAATCAATAATGAAGTACATGTAAAAAAGAAAAAACAAAATTAAAAAAGCCAGCGAACACAGACCTTGATGTATGCATAATAGTGTCCAGCTTCCAAGGAATATCCAGAGTGCACAATGATACCAAAAAGATTATACTTGGGTTGTGGATCCTGTGATGGATTAAAAAAGGAAAAAATAATTAAATAAATATAGAAATTGTCATAATAAGATACAGGGCCCACAATGGCTATAGTACAGATGAACCTTGTGCTCAATCAAACATTAAAGTTTCTCAGTTATAAATGAGGCATTGCACCAAAGAAATTACTTTAACTAACATATATGTGCTTTGATTCCCCACACAAACTTTCAATTCTTTTCTATATTTGGGACCCTACATAAATGTACTGCCATATCATTTTTCTATGCACACAACAGAGAATAAGAAGCCTGAGGAAATATTAATACTGATGAATTACAGAGGAAAAAAGGGAAGAACACAATGTGAAATATTTATAAACTATGGATTACATGTGTTCCGATCAGGTAGCTTTTTTCATTTCATAGGCTTTATTTGTTCCTTTTCTTGTTTGTTGGGAGGTGAAAGAAGGCATTAAACAGAAATCTCTCTATTGTCCATTTGTCACCAATAACTGACCCTTGTAAACTTAAAGAAAGATCACAGATAAGATACTTGAACACCAATCAATTGATTACAAATGAGAATGCACACATGAAAAAACAACGAATTTCCTTATCTGATCAGAAATAATATCTGTCAATTTTGTTTCTATTATAAAGGCACATTCACTTTTATTGGAAAAGCAATTGTCTTTATGCAGCATGAAATTCTGATCTATTAATTACATCAAAAGGGTATAATGCCCTCATTCTTTTTCAATTGCCAAGAGAAGAGGTTGTAAAGAGAACTAAATGGTGATAGGGGTGGACTGTGAAGGCATGGGAGTACAATCTTTCTTCACAGGCAGGAATTCTATGAAGCATTGGCAAACTAGTTTACCAGAAGATCCCCTTGTTGGAATGGACTGTTATTCTCCATTGTTTCTGCAATTGATGATATTGAAAGACAGTGGAGATTGCACAATCATTTGTGCTGGACACTCCCCAAGTTGGTTTTAGCTGTCTCATATATCAGTTTCAATCAATTTAGGGATCAATTTAAGAGGGAAATGGAAAATCAAAAGTTGGGTAAGAATACTGTCACATTTATTTATCTATGTCATGCTATGATCCCATGTCAAGCAGCATAAATTGCAAGGTCATGCTAAATGGAGTTGAAGATGACATACAGTATCATGACGGTGTTAGGACTAGGTGGTTGCAATTGTAGAATAATACACAGCACAGCAGGAATCATTTCTTTTCCATCTTGTTTCTACAATTAAAAAGGAAGGCTAAAAATAATATTCTTATAAAAGTCAACGGGATGGAAATGGTGCAAATTGAGCAACAGGTTGGTTTTCACTTGCTTTAAGATTTCAAGAAGAGAGTTAAAAAAAATAACCATGCATTGAAGCACCCTTCAACAAGCTTTTGAAAATGGTGCTCATTAATCTTATCCATAAAAAAAAAATGGTGCTCGCTAAATGCTAGGGGCTTATGTTCCATTCTCATTATATACACATCCAATCTGAACTGCACTGTTTTAAGGCAGAGTCTAGCTTAAAGACATCTAAGACTTCAATTCTGCAGATTAAAAGAAATCTAACGCTTGCAATCACTGCAACTGCCTTCTGTTTTGGGCAAATCCCACTCTACCAACTAACACCTGATTCTGAAGTCTAAAACCTTATATTAAGTTTTGAATCTAGTAAATTCAAGGAGATATAAGAAATATGAATGTTATATATTCTACAGTTTATACTCGTCATCAAGAAATTGCAAGTCTTCTAGTTTATTTGATTTTAATTTCAAACTAAGTGCATGTGTGTTGTTGGAGAAATGCATATTATTCACATATAAAAATCGAGAAGTGCATTTATAACGAACTAAATACTGGCAGTAGAAGAACCTAAGTCCAACCACATAGATCTACAGGACCGACCGATTGAACTCATCAAATTATTCAAACCTGGCTTGTCTTGCTCATGAAGCTTGAAAGAACCAAAACTTCTTCAAATGCAATGGCCTTATCAATCTTCCCACCGAATATGCCCTCAAATCTCTGCTAAAACCAAAATCCAACAATAACTCTCATCACTCAAAAGCAGCATCACAACCAACTTCAAACACCTACAACCTAAATAACAACAGCACGAACACAATCATGAAAAGTTAAAACCCACCTTCAATTGGATAACAAGAACATTGGGCGCTTGAAGTACTGACATTTGCTTCCTAGCTGCCACTAGTTTCTTACAACTAAACAAGCATAAGTTTCTCATTCATAAATATCAAACACACAAACAAAAAATAAATACACACAAATTCAAACTACTTACTTTTCGCATTTGTACTTGTTATTCCCATCCAAAACCTCAGGCTGAAAAAACTTTTGCATCGCATCTCTTACCGAATTACTATTTAAAACATCTAAACTAATATCCATAATCTCATCAACTTTATTCGACTCGCAATTGCAACACAAGCACTTCACTTGACTTTGCAATGCACCTCCAAATATCTTCTTAACCACACTCCCATCACCACCGTTCTCAATCCCTTTCCAACTCAGTTTCTTCAAACGCAAACACGTATTATGGCACGCATCAATCACATATCGCAAAAATTCGTGCGCATCTTCCTGTCGTCCACAGCGAAAATGCTCAGCAAAAATCTTCAAACAGCTTCGAATCTTCGAGGGCACATCATGCGCGAGATCCGAACTGAGTGAACGGACTATCTGTTTTTCAAGAATACAAAACGGACAGTCTCTCTTCCTATCTCCGCTAGCAAGGGAATTACCTTGAAAAAATCTTTAAGATATTAGCCAAAAAAAAAATTTAAAAAAAAGAGCAGAAATTGAAAGATAGAAATGCTTACAGAGAGAGGAGTGTTGGAGACGTAGGCAGAAATTAGCGAGAGGAGGAGTGTAAGTGAGGCACTGAAGGACGCTATTGAGATAACAGGAGTTGCCGAGATTCTTTAACCCTAGAGGACCGTTTTTGCGTTGTTGACTCAGCAAATTCGGTTGCCAACTCATTTGCAATTTTTGCAGCTGAAACCCGCCCATTCATTAATAGCAAAACGAAATCTATGGTGATGTTTCTTCTTCTTCTTCATTAGAAACGACGCTGTTTCCTGTCGTCAACCACCGCAAGAGCCGCCGGGAGAAGGCGAATCGCATCGAATCGAATGGAATCGAATCTTTGTGTGTTGAATGGGTATTGGTTTTGGGAAAGAAAGAATAAGGGATTAATTATTAATTGTGAAAGGTAGGAATTAAAAATGGAAGCATTTTTTTAAAGGGAGGAAGCTGCAGCAGCAGCAGAGGCAGCATCACACGAAGATCACCAATCCCGAAAAATGCTTCTTTCTTTTATTTTTATTTCTCTCTCTCTCTGGTTGTCGAGGGTTAACCCCCCTCTCTTTTGATATTTTGGGTCTACTCTCTTATAATTATTCTCTTGTAATTTTATTGTTTTTTCAATAAAATCTTTTATTTTTAATATAAAAAATCTGATATAAATTTTTTAACGTTTAATTAGTAATTCATCGATAATCTCCAAAATTATGAAATTGTATGGGTATAAATTTTTTCATTCGAGTATCTCAATTTTTTAAAATCATCCAATCATACTATACAGTATTTTTATTTAAAAATATATTAAAATAAATAAAAATATTTTTAATATCCACACATTAAAACTATTCAAAACATAAATAAATAAATAAATTTTAACAAAAATCTATTTAAATTGTACTTCCAAACTGGAGCTAAATAGCTGATGGGGGCATCAAGTAAACATGTGCAGTCAATGATTTTCTAAACAATCAAGAGATTGTGTGCTTATGACCTATGGTGGTTATGAATTATTTTTATTTTTTTATCTTGAAATTTGCGAGCATGGGAGAGTCATAAATTAATGTTTTTCAAGGAAAAGAGACCGCAACCGAGAGTCTTTGTTTCTGTTTCAGGAGCTTGGGATAAGTCAATTTGAATTTTCAGTCGGGGTCATTTCCCTTGGATTAGTAAATTTAGATTGAGCACTCGCATGTTGGTCGGTCCAAATGGTCCCCCACCCCCCTAAAATGGGTCCAAGTTCTCCTATTTTATATCAAGGAAATAAATAACGTGCAGAGAATTTATTTTAAACCAGACCCTAATCTATTTTATTGCTATTTTTCCTATCCCTAAATTCTTAACTAGTTTTTTAGAAAGTACTTTTCATTTAAAAATATATCAAATAATTATTTTTCCATTAAAATCATAAAAAAAACTTTGAGAAAATATTAATTTAATATATTAAAAAAATACTTTTAAAAAACATATAAAAGCAAAACCAATGGCACTCCAGAATAGACTTGACCGAAAGGTCAAGAAAGGTATGGCGAAACATTCTTATCTTAATGAAAATTTTGACATTTTTCTTAGAGGTTAAGTTTTACTGTCGTCGGTCAGCAGACGCAAGAATACGACAATGTGAAAAGGTGAACTGCAGGCATGGCACATCGGCATCCACTATCCAAATTTAAAACTATACACGTTATACATTTGTGAATTTCATGTGTACCCGGGCAATGATACTGGTATTTTCTAGAAGAAGAAGGGAAAAGAACGTAGGGACGAGGGATCCCACAATTGCTTCACCTCCTCCTTTTTCTCTCCTTACAAGTGACAAAAAAAAAGGAACAATGGACAGCAGTCTACAACAAAAATACCTCAAACAGTGAAACGTTTCCGCAAATGTTTCTTTTCATAGTGATGCATTTGTGGGTTTTGCATCTTTACACATCATTGCCTCCACTAGATTCAGCTCCATACTGGCACAAAAAGAAACACCAAAGTAGGAGCAGCTGAGCCAATGCATAGGATGACGAATTTCAATACAAAGTCCACTATTAACATGCAAGGTAGTTTCTTATGAAAAATAAAAATTGCAAGCAGAAAATTGACAAAAATACAAGATACAAGATACAAGCAACTGATCTCACAGAAGCAACAAAAGATTGCTTTATGTGTAATTGCATACCTCAAAAATGTCTTCACACACTACTCTATGGTATATTTAACTGTTGGAAGTTGATGGTTCAGTCAAAGGTATGGATTCAGGATGTTTCGATTCATCAGAACTGCCTTTAGAAGCTTCCTTCTTCAATTTGTGATTATTATATGCTGCTACACCAGCAATAGCTGCAGCAGGTTCAAAAAAATCACCGTTTAGCATAACTTGTGCAAAATGTCACTTGTAAATTGTTGGGTTTCTCTACATTTCACAATTCTAGGCCTTCCAAGCACAAATATGAAGGGTCTGTTCTTGGAAATGGAATTTCATCAAAAACATTCTTATTTTTTAACTAAACGGGCATTTATAACATCATTAGACTTCTTAATGGAGACACTCACCAATAGCATAGCCAAACAGGTTTATAATTGTTAGCTTCGTATCTGCAAATAGAAGGGCAGACAGCAAGACAACCACCCAATCCTTGACGACTCCAGCCACACGAATGGTCAGAGCACTCGTATGTGAGATCACAAGGAAAACTGATAGATTGAGAGCGAAGGTGCAAAGAGAGTTGAGCATTAACACTAGTGGTTGAAGGTTCCATGTCCCATGTGCTTCCATCCTTGATTTCTCCAGAAAGATCCAAGGAATAAACAGGAAAACAGAACTGCATAAAAGAACCAAAAATCGCATTCAAACGATAATAATTTTCCTGTTCATGGAACTAGTAAGGAACACTTCCATAAGAATGAAGTTTTACTAGTTAAAGATAAAAATAATACTTGCCTGCAGGGACTGACATAGTACATGACAGATATAGGGTTTAATTTCAGACCCTTCCTCTTCACCAGAATCTCCATAAAAATAAGTCTCAAGGCCTCTCCAACAACTCCACCCATCTGGTACACAACTCCAATCCAGTTGATATTTATTTCTCCATAAGAAGCCACTAGAACACCAAAGCTTATCACTGACATTATGAAAAGCATTCTGCAGCTCATCATTTCAAGTCCAGCTGCTACACCAAGAACGAAAACAGCTACTGGCACTGCAAATCTCATTGAAGAAATCAAACATCACAAAGCATCCACAAGGACAAATCCCAAAGTACTTAGTAATAACCGGCCAACTCTAGCCACCGAACAGAGATGCAGTCACAGATGCTCAGGATCATAATTAATATCCAGAATAGATCCAGGTGATTATTCAAACTCATAACGACAATTTATCAAGATGTAAGAGGGAAAATGATAAATATAATGAACAACAAAGACATGAATCACCCACATTAACAAAAGAGGCAAAACGTTTAGCGTAATCACAACCAGAGCATTGTGTGTTCATGAAGTTCTGTGCCTTAATGTAGCATTGATCATGTAAAAACCATGTTTATTTTTTACACTGTAAACCTAGTAAAAGAGGGATGAAAATGAAGACAGTAAACACTTACTGATAGCCTTCAACATTTGTGCAAAAGCCACAGATATGTAGAGGTATGCTGTGTTTCCCAGCCACAGAGTCATTGCAAACGTTGCACCAATTGGAATAACTGAAGTTGTATATCTTGGTACACAAACATCAGTTAGATATAGGACAAAGCACAATCATATGTAATGAAATTGTCAAGGATGTTCATCAATGAACAGTTACGGAGAAGTTTTAATTTTTGTACTTACATTTCCAGTGTCATTCCTTCCTCAACCCTCATAACCTGTAACGAGTTACAAATCAAGATTAAGAGTTGCTTAAGGGAAATTATCATAATCAGAGAGCCCGATCAATCAATCAATCAATACCTTGAAAACCTTGGTTAGTACAAAACACAAAACAGAGGAGAAAACCATGTGAAGCAGAGTCAGTCCAAGAGGATAAGGAAAGTTTATTTCCTTAGATGACAAAACCCACTGCAATTAAACAAAACCTTACATTAGCCACACAAAGGATCAATTTATTAAATAGTACCCATGTGAGCTACTTGTGTAAAGCAAAATCATGAAAAAAGTTCATAAGATGAAATATAATAACATTAAATTCACTCTATAAACCCTATAAATATAAATATATAAAGGAACATTCAACTGCAAATGCCAACAACGATAGGCTTTAATGCAATCTTGCCCAAAAACTCAACAGAACACTGACGCTTAATCAATCAATCAGTTAATGAAGAAATGAAAAGGAAAAGGAAAGGAAACAGCGTGAGAGAATAAGGGAGTTGACCTTGTTAAAGAAGATCTGGCCACTGGAGAGAGCAATGTAAAGGAGAATATAAGCATACGTTACTGTTCCTTCTTTCAGGAAACTTCGACTCCGATCCGCCATTGCCGCACACTTGCGAGATTCTGTTACTTGGTTTTCTCAGTTGAGTTTTGATAGAGCGACTGGACCTGGAGAGGAGTAGAGTAGAGTAGAGGAGAGGAGAGTTGAGTTGTGAAGAAGCTATGCTTTGCTTTCCTTGCTCTCTAGTCTCGCCTCTTTTCTCGGCAGGAAATTAAAAAATCGTTTGAGACGGATTGGGATTGGGTCTTTCAGTTACAAAACTTTAAAGATCTGGATATGGGCCAGCAGTCTGTCCAAGTTCAGTGTTAAATTAGCATACGCTGGGCTAGCCTTAACTAAGGTGGTGAAAGCTCTTAGCCCAACTTAACACTCTTTTTTTTTTTTTTTAGAATCAGTGAACCCGTTTATTTTTTTCATTTTAAAAGTATTTAAAAAAATTATTATTTTTTATTTAATTAAAATTAAAAAAATTTTGGTGTATCCAGATTATTTTGATGTGTTGATGTCAAAAATAAATTTTAAAAAATAAAAAAAAAATATTATTTTGATACATTTCCAAACAAAAAACACTTTAAAAAGCAATCATTATCATAATATTAAATAACCTTTAATCTTTAATGATATGTGAGTGTTATACAAATCAATTAATTATACAAATAGAAGTTGAGAAATAGATTTTTTTATATTTTTAAAACATATAATTATTCAAACTTGAGAAATTACTCTTATATCAAGAATTGTATTCGCTTTTTATATATAATAATAATAATATTTTTGAATATTTTCATAATAAAACTTATATTTTATAAAAAGAAAGAGCACAAATAGTACATATCTATGTTGTCTAAAAATTAGGTGATTAATTACACTAGTGAACATGGATTATTCGGTTTATTGTTATAAGAACATACTAAACAAAAAGTTATCCAAGAAAATATTAGAGTTCATACATGTTAAAATTATAAGCATGTAATTTTATATATCATGCAAACTTGCAATCAAAACTAAAAAATAGCATGTATACTAAACATACATTCAAAGTTGCATAAAAGATTGAAATACAATCATAACATGCATGCTAATAATATAATATATTTATGTTTAGACTAAAATAAATAGGAGTACTTATTTGTTGAAGTATTTTGAAAATAATGAAGTTTTTGTTACTATCAGTGATGAATCATTTGTCATTAAAATTTCATTGCTCCTCACTTGCACAACTAGAATATTTGTAATAAGCTTCATATGATTCCAATAACCACCACCTTGTTTAGATGTAATTTTAAACAAGGTTTACAAACAAAAATAAATGGACTTAAGTATCTCTCAACAAAACTGAATCTAATATCTAGGTTAGGAAGAAAAACAAAGCTCAAAACTCTAAAAAATTGAGGTGATGAATAGTGTATAAAATTTGAAAAAATAGTATGGAAAACTATTCATTTACCTCTTATTTTATAGTGGATTTTAGAGACTAATAATGATTACCATAATTAATTTTCATCATTACCAAATTTTATTACCTATCATAAAATCATATAGAGAAATTAATTTGAAATATATGTACTAACTCAAGTCAAACAAAACTAATTTAAGAATACTTTTAAAATGAAAAAACTTACATTATAATTGTTCTCTTCAAGATTTTATATTTTAAAATTGCTTCATAATGATTTTATTTTTAATCTCATTAAAAATATCTTTCTCAATATATACAACAAACTTTCATTTATCTATTTCTAAATCTTCCAACGATTAGGAAAGATCTTGGCAACAATTCTGTGCTGACATATGGTACATAGCATCTAAAACCATAGCTTAAAAGGATTGTCACAAATTGATGTTGTTCTTACTAACTTGTTGTTTTGTACAAATGGATTAAACATAAATATTAAATGTTTTCTTTTTAATTTATATATTATGTCTCTAATTTTTTTAGTTTATCTTGTACTTTATTTTTAATCACTAGTAAATTCATCACCATCATTTTCCATATGAAATTCATAACAAAATACTTATCAATTCATCAAAACTCATTTCAATTCATATCCATTAGCATATAATATTATCCATACACATATTAATTCAACAAACCCATAAATTATTATAAACCCTAACATTTTCAATAAATAATTATAAAGAAATAAAACTAAAATTATATAATGAAACAAATAGAGAAGATGAAGGAAACTTCCCTCAAGCATAAAGCATAAAAGGTTACTTGCTTAACTAATTAATACCTTAGGGCTTGAAGAGAAATTTTGTAGAAAGGAGAGAGGCAGGGACAATAGTAAAAAAAAAAAAGAGTTTGGATCAATTAGTAGCTAACAAAGAAAATTAACTCTGTAAAGCTACTATATTAATATTTTAATGCAAAAAAAATATTTTGAAAAAAAAATTAAGGGGGCAATTGCCCTCTGTTGCCCCTATGTGGCTCCGCCATTATGCTTTATCATTTTTTTTCTACTCATATTGAACAAAAAAAAAACATTTTAAAACAAAATATTCATGAAATTTGTATTCATTCATGTTTTTTTTTATTTACTCCAAGTGTGCTAAAAATAATAAAATAACATAAAAAATAACAAATTATTAACTTGAAATTATCATAGAAAAGACATTAGTTATAATCTTATGTTATCGTTAGATGAGAACTTCTTCCTTATTTTTTTAATAGTAACAATTATTTAGATGCATTGCAAAAAAGAATAAGGCTTTCTTTCTCTCTTTTTCATATCACTCTCTCCTTTTATTTTAAAAAATAAAACATGATTTTCTTTTATAAGAGCATGATATATAGAATATTATTTTAATCTTTAAGTATGCTTATAAAAAAGTTATTTGAGATTTTTAAGGATTATTTATTGAAGTTCTCTTGATACATATACATATACTAAGCGATTTAACCTATGCTTCACCGTGGACCATATAATTCTTTTTTCAACAAAAAATAAAAGTAGTTTTCTCCAACGTGTTTTTGGATAAAAAGAAATCCTAAGCATAAATATAAAAGCATACGCATGTATTTAATTAAAAAAATTGAAAATTATTTGTGCCAATAAATAAAAATAATAATTATTAAAATGTTTATTCAACTCGGGTCGGATAATGTTTTTTAATGTAAATGAATGAACGTGCAGGAGCTATTAACACATTTTTTAACATTGAGAAAAGAAAGATAACTATGAATAAAAACAGTTGATGTTTATATATAATTTTACAAGTCAACCCACAAACCTGCTACTCGAGTCATGGACTCCATTGAGTATAATAAGATTTTTATGTATTTTTAGTTTTTGCTAAATATATAATAACAATTTAAAAAAAAACAAAAAAAGAGAAAATTAAAGGGGGAAAAGACTAGGCCCAGAGCCTCTAAGTCTTTAAAAAACCAAGCCTGAGCCCACGCGCCTGAGCCTATTTATTTTTTTGAAAAAAATAAAGTAGACACCAAGCCTAGACCAACACATCTAGCCTTGTTTACTTTTTTTAAAAAAATAATACATATGACGTGTTGTTTGTCAGATCGAAATTTGGCCACCATTGCGGTGGTTGAAAAATCAGGTCATAAAGTTTTTTCTCTTCAAAACTCATTTTCAACCTATTTTTACTTAAAAACACCTAACAAACACTTGTATAACATCAAAAAACTAATTTATCAACCCAAACAATTATATAAAAAAAAAGGGTCCAAAAACACCAAATCAAACCAAGTAAGAATTTTCTTTCTTGACCTAGATATGTTTTTAGACAACTTTGAGACTCAAAATAACTTCCATTAAACTCTTCTTATTGAATATAACTTGTTGACACCAAGTTTGATTTTCTTTTTTGCTAGAATTAATGTCAATCATGATTTTCTTTCTTTTTAAGTGGAATTCAATAATTTTCTCTCTACTCTCTTTTACATAGAGATTGAAAAATAAAAATACTAAAGTTTCATACTAAAAGTGAGTTTTAAAATTCTACAAGTATAAAAGAATGTGTCATTGGAAAAGGAAGAGGACTAAAGTTAACTTTTTACATAAAGTTTGAAACCACCACCAATTTTCTTTGAAAATATGTAATAACAAAATTTTTAAAAAATAAAAAATAAATAAAATAAGAGGAAAATTAAAGGGAAAAAAGACTTGGCCGAGCACATCTAGGCTTTTGAAAAACAAAGCCTAGACCTATATGTTTGATCATGTTTATTTTCTTAAAAAAAAATTAAAGTATACACTAAGCCCAAACCCACGTGTTTATCGCTGTTTATTTTCTTATAAAAAATTAAAACAGACAATGCGTCGTTTGCTAGCCTAACATTTGATCACTATTGTGGTGGTTGAAAATCAGGTTATAAAGTTTTTTCCCTTAAAAACCTATCTTTACTTTAAAACACCTAATAAACACTCGTACAAAATCAAAAACCAATTTATCAACCTAAAGATATATATATTAAAAAACAAACAGTCCAAAAACACCAAAACAAACTAGGTAAGATTTTTTTTTCTAGGCCTAGATATGTTTTTAGGCAACATTGAGACTTACAACAACCATCATTAAACTCCTCTTGTCAAATAAAACCCGTTGACACCAAGTTTGATATTTTTTATGGTCGAAATCAATTCCAATCATGATTTTCTTTCTCTTTAGTTGGAATTCGACGACTTCCTTCATTGAGAAACAAAAAATAAGTTTCATACCAAAAGTGAGTTTTAAAAATCTACAAGGATAAAAAATGTGTTATTGAAAAAGTAGAATAACTAAAGTTAATTTTTTATGGAAACTTTGAAATCGCCACCTATTTTCTTTGCCTTTTTTCACTTTGATATTTTATTTTTTTATTTTATCATCTCTTGATAATCTTGCTTAAATTGATCCTCAATTTAGTTTAGAAAAGATGAAATTAAAAAAGAATGGAACAAAAACAAAAAAAGTGAGGGCATATTGATTCGTGAAAAGATCCACAATGCAATTTTGAACAATTAATCCTCCTATGTCTTTTAGAATATTGTTATTATATGTATAGGTGTGTGTGTATATGAAATTTGTATTTTCTAGATATTAAATATTAAAATATTTTCATAAAAACTGATAAAAATATATATATTAAATATATAGTTGAATAAACACATACAAGGCAAGTGACAAGAAATTAAATTGATGATCAAGTACATGTAAAAAAATAAATCTTCTTTTAAATATCAAATATGAACTTATAAGTCTATAAAAAATACAATAAGACTTTTTAATCAGAAAATTTATTGATAATTTATAATAATGAAAAGAAAATATATAACAATTTATCTAGCTTTTATATATTTTTTAATAATTTTTCCTCGACAATTATATCTAGTGTGAATTAAAATATATTTTATTTTATTCAAGTTTTATTCCTATAGATAGCATTTGATTAAATTTTAAACTCTTGGATTTTTCTTTTTATTTTCTTATAATTATTTTATTAACAAATACTCTAAAACGTGAGGAAAATACTGTAGCTTTTCCTACATGTTTTTTTTTTTTGTTTTTTCATTTATTTTTGTTTTTTTGTGTTTTGTCTTTTTTTTTCCTTTTTTTTTCTTTCCCCACATTTTGTTTTCGTTTTTTTCTCTTTTCTTTGGGTTTTACATGTTTTTTTTCTTTTTTTTCCAAGATTGTCTTCTTTTTTTATTATTCTTTTTTGTTTTTGTGTTTTTTTTTCAAAATTATCTTTATTTTTTTTTAATATTGAACTGATTGAAAATTTAGTTCTGTAGTTTTTTTCTTTAAAATATTATGGATTACTACAATGTTTCACCACACGGTTTTTTTTTTTTATGATTGTTTTTCTTTTTCTTTTTTTTTTCCAAAATAGTCTTTGTTGATTTTTTTTCATATTGAGCTGGTTGAGAATTTTGCTTCGTAGTTTTTTTCTTTTAAACACCGTGGATTGTTACAATGTTTCCCAACATGGTTTTTGTTTTGCTACAGTGTTTCCCCACATGTTTGTTTTTTAAAATTATATTTGTCGATTTTTTTTTTTAATATTGAACTGGTTGAGAATTTAGCTTTAACCACATGTTTTTTTTCAAAATTATCTTTGTTGATTTTTTTTTAATATTGACCTGGTTGAGAATTTAGCTTTAACTTTCCCCACATGTTTTTTTTTCTATTTTTTTCATTTTATTTTGCTTTTGCTTTTCCAAAATTATCTTCTTCTTTTTTCATTTTTTTCTTTTTTTGTGTGTTTTTAAGAATTGTTTTTGTTGATTTTATTTTTTTAATATGAAGTTGGTTGAGAATTTAGTTTTATAGTTTTTTTCTTTAAAACACTATGGATTGCTACAGTGTTTCCCCACATGGTCTTTTTTTCTTTTTTATGATTTGTTTTTGTTTTTGTTTTTTTTTTCCAGAATTATATTTGTTGATTTTATTTTATTTATATTGAACTGGAAGAGAAATTAGCTTTGTAGTTTTTTTCTTTAAAACACTGTGAATTCTACAGTATTCCACCACGTGATTTTTTTTATTAATTTTTTCAAAATTGTCTTTATCGATTTTATTATTTTTAATATTGAGCTGGTTAAGAATTACAACTGTAGATTTTCTCATGAAATACTATAGATTGCTACAGTGTTTTCCTGCATGATTTTTTTTCTTTTTTTTTTGTTATGATTTTTTCCAAAAAAAATTCTGTTTATTTTATTTTTTAAATATTAAGCTGGTTAAGAATTTAGTTTTGTAGTTTTTTTCTTGAAAACATTGTGAATTGCAACAGTTTTTCTCCATATAATATTTTTTTTATTTTTTCCACAAACCTACAACAATGCACAAGTATACCATAAGTCCGCGACATCGCAGAGGCATAACATCTTGTACACATGCCAAACATGTATTTTCTCATTTGATTCAAGGAAAAAAAGGTTTTCTTTTGCGACACTTGTGCACATGTTACAAGGTGTTATTTAAAAAATATTTTCTGTACTTTAAATCTGTTGGATATAATATTGTGATGTACATGGAAATTTCTATTTTTATCAAAGTGAGGTGCTTGAATTAATTATTTCTATCATATAATACTAATAACGTGAAAAGAGGCAGAAAAACAAGACCTCCATCCAACTTAACCTGACATCACATATTAAGGTATGTTAGGATTGTAATACTGTTAATAATTTAAAGTATTTTTTTGTTAAGAAATATATTAAAATTATTTTTTTTATTTTTAAAAAATTATTTTTTACACCAGCACATCAAAATAATCTAAAAATATAAAAAAATTATTTTAAATAAAAACAAAAATATTTTTAAAATTTTTAAAAATGCAGTTTGCACTACATTTCTAAACACACTCTAATTAATTGGCATGAACCTTGAAACATAAGGAAACAATCCTCACCCCGACTATTATGATATGGATATCATGGCAAAAATAATTTTTATTTTTAAAAAAATATTTTTGATATTAATATATTAAAATAATACAAGAATATAAAAAATAATTATTTTAATTTTAATCAACTTTTATTTAAACTGGAATTCCAAATACGTGATTCATGTATTTTGGGTTGTACTGATATTTCATTAGTTTTTTTTATATAAAAAAAAATTGGTGATGGAAATGATATCGAAGGAGAAAAGGCTGCGAAACACACAAATGCTATGTGGACGAGAAGCACCCAGTTTGCAACGATAGGATTTGATCTTAAATTCCCACCTCCAAATGCTCATCCACTCCAACACCATGCACATATATTTTTTTTTCCTTTTCTCTTCTCCTGTACTCCTGTATCCCTATCCGATATATGTAACCACTGTGCATACATATGGTCGAGTATCAGCCCCACCACTTTTTGTCTCCATGCAGATTCCTACGTATAATTAACCTCCTTGTTTTGCGTTCTGTTTCTTTCTCTAACTATAATCTCTTATATCTGCTTTCTCTGCATATAGTGCATACTCTTGCTGCTTCTCCAAGGTCTGTTTTGATTTTCTCTCTACCTTTCTTCACTCTTAGTTTCTTATTGCTTGCTAGGATGTAACCACAGTGGTCTTTTATCCTTTACCCTGTTCTTGAGGTTCTGCTTCTGAGCACACAACATGTTATTTTTCTTCTCGTGCTGCTACAAGTTATTACTTCTTATCCTTTTCTTTTAGCTGTTCAAAGTTAGAGGTTTTTGTTTATCTTGCGTCTTTTGAGTGTTTCAAAACTTCAAGACAGAAAAAGGAGCTGCAAATGTTTCTTTTTTACAGCGTGCTTGATTAAACAAAGCGTTAAAAGTTTCTTGGTTTATACTTTACACCTTATTATAGTTATAGTTACTTCGGAGATAAATTAAAGATATGCATGTTCTTTTTCTCTTTTATATATATATATATATACCATACGTGGAATCCCACTTGAAGTTTGATACACTTTGCTGGTTTCTTTTACCTGGACTTCTACAAGTATTTCTTTTTGGTTCATACTTTATCAACAATTTTACTTTTGTTCCTTTTCTTTTAGTTTATTCAGTTCTTTCGGTGTGTCTGTTCTTTTTGTATTAATTGTAATTTTAGATGCGCTGGTGAAGATTCTTTCAGCATGAGTATAGTGTAATGATAATACACTATTAGTTGAGAGTTGTGTTGGGAACCCATCATGTGTTTGTGTTTTTTTCCTTGCACTGAATTCTTTACATGGCCTCTTTACATGGCCTCTTGTGTTTATTGATTGGTAGTAATTTGTTAATTCTTAAATACAGATTGTTTAAGTGGGAGGATTTAACTGTTGATTTTAAAGATGGAGATAACCAATGTCACGGAGTACGAGGCCATCGCTAAGCAGAAGTTGCCAAAGATGGTCTATGACTATTATGCTTCTGGTGCAGAGGACCAGTGGACTCTAGCAGAAAACAGAAATGCATTCTCAAGAATTTTGTGGGCATTTGTCTCTTTATCTTTATAGTTTATAGACAAAACGCAGGATGTGGAACTTGATTGTAATTTGCATCTTTAGTAATGTGTTTGTTTTGGTTTGAATTATACATAGGTTTCGACCCCGTATTCTTATTGATGTGAGCAAAATAGACATGGCCACCACTGTCTTGGGATTCAAAATATCAATGCCTATTATGATTGCTCCAACTGCCATGCAGAAAATGGCTCATCCTGAAGGTATGTAGCAGTGTGCTTCTATTTTGGCTTGTTGTTGGTAATGGATCTCTTCTGCTAATGGTTTAATCTGGCCCTTGAATCTGTTGAAGACGGGCGTGGTCCTTATTTTGATAGAATCCTTCTCCTTTAATGCAGGGGAGTACGCAACAGCAAGAGCTGCATCGGCTGCTGGGACGATCATGGTTTGATTTTCACCATCTTCCGTGTTTCATTTAGATATGAGCACTGCAGCGTTCCATAAACTGAATTCTCTACCTTGAGAGGCACCGCTAATGTTTCTTTTTTAAGGATAGATAGCACTAATTCAACTAGTTCATACCAAAATAGTTAAATAGAGGATCGAGTAGCTAAGGTTATGTGCCTGTTTGTTCATGTTTATCACATTTCTCCCTGAATTCTGATAATTTGGTGATTGCAAGTAGTTAAAGAATGTTTCAATGTTCATTATGTTGCTTACAATTATGGGATATGTGATTGTTTGAACTGTCTAATGTAAATCACATTACGTGAAACCCTTACCTGAAGTGTATACCCTCAAACATTGAAGTGGTGCTGTGGTGATATTTTTCGAACTTCGAGTGTTTCACGTATCTCTACTGGTTGTTTTCTTCCTTAAAACTGTTCTCTCTCTCTCTGTCTTTTTCAGCTGTTCTTCTGAAGAATGTTTTTGACAAATTTTAAATCATTGACATTCCCATCATAGATGCTCCTTCAACTTCAATCTTAGACGTCTTCGCTGTACTTAATTTTAAAATGTTTTCCTGATTATTTCAGACATTGTCCTCGTGGGCTACATCCAGCGTTGAAGAGGTTGCATCCACTGGACCTGGCATCCGCTTTTTCCAGCTCTATGTAAGCTTGAGATACTATGTTTGACGTCCTTCTATTTGTTGGATCAAAATATCTTGGTTTTCAGGTGTGCTTGCAGATGTCAGTAGTTTGCTTGCCAAATGCTTTTGCTGTTTATTTTCGTAGGTGTACAAGGACAGGAGTGTCGTTGCTCAGCTTGTCAGAAGAGCTGAAAGGGCAGGTTTCAAGGCTATTGCTCTTACAGTTGATACCCCAAGGTTGGGCCGCAGGGAGGCTGACATCAAGAACAGGTGCTAACTTAAAATTAACATCGACCTTAACAAACCATTTGCTCAGAGGAGTGGTATATCCTGATTGTGACTTTATATGGTTTCTGCTGATTGGTTTTCTTACAGATTTACTCTGCCACCATTTTTGACATTGAAGAACTTTGAAGGTTTGGACCTTGGAAAAATGGACAAGGTGAGTCCAATTAATTGCTTATGAGGAATAATTATATGATTCTCAGAAGAATAATTGTATAATTGAACATTTTAGATGATAGCTCTCTTTTACACAACTCATAATTACCTTTGTTAGCGGTGCAGGCTGCTGACTCTGGACTTGCGTCGTATGTTGCTGGTCAAATTGATCGTACACTGAGCTGGAAGGTATGCTAGATTGGTCTCTATGGTTGAGATTTGAAATGTTCGGAGGCTCCGGGTTAATTTATAAGCCACTACTTGAATCAGGACAAAGCATTTAGATATTTTTCTTTTATTTGTTTTAATTGAATTTGAGACATTTCGTAAAAGAGGTTGGACATTCTTAAGACTCGTAAGATGTTAGAACTTTAAATAAAAACTTTTTTTTCTTGAGTTCTTTGTATTGGAAGTTTAGAAAGATCATTAGGCAATCCAAATTACTTTGGTAAGGAATTTAGAATTTTTCAAAATCTGTGAGTAATTGTAGACTGTAATACTGATATAGCGTGATTATGTGTTAATTCTTAGTATAGATGAGTTGCTCCATTGATTTCTTTTGGAATATGTATAATTGTATAGGACGTGGAGTGGCTTCAGACAATCACCAAACTGCCAATTCTAGTGAAGGGTGTACTCACTGCTGAGGATGGTAAAAACAATACAAATAATAGCAATTTTGACAGTCACTTTTATAATTATTGTGAATGCTTGAACATTTTTTATTTTTTTTACTGGTTTTGCAGCAAGGCTTTCAATTCAAGCTGGAGCAGCAGGGATTATTGTGTCGAATCACGGTGCTCGCCAACTCGATTATGTCCCTTCCACTATTATGGCGCTGGAAGAGGTAATTCAACATGTTTCTACCTGAAACATATGCTAAGTTGATTGAAAAAATGATTACAGTCTAAAAGAGGGATTGTATTTTATCTCTGTATCGATGATGTCAGGTTGTCAAGGCTGCACAAGGACGAGTTCCAGTGTTCTTGGATGGTGGTGTAAGGCGTGGAACTGATGTCTTCAAGGCATTGGCGCTCGGAGCCTCTGGCATATTCGTAAGTATCAAACCTTGACATAGCCACAGCTTTCGTTTGGCAATCTTAAGAAAAGGGCTGCATAATTATGATCCACCTAAATGCTAGGAATTAATACAGACCACAGTGCACAGCTATTGTTAATTAAGGGCCTGTTTCTTTTCCAAGTCACTGAACTTGAGGTGGAATTCATTTGACAAGATGAGCCTTTTCTCATTTTTATCATCTATTAAAAGAAACTGAGAATTGAGACCTGTTCGGTGGTGTTCTTGATGACAGATTGGCCGACCAGTGGTCTTTTCACTGGCTTCTGAAGGAGAGACTGGTGTGAGAAAAGTACTTCAAATGCTGCGTGAGGAGTTTGAACTTACTATGGCGTTAAGTGGTTGCCGTTCCCTCAAGGAAATCACTCGTGCCCACATTGTAGCCGATTGGGACCATCCTCTCAATCGCCTAGCTCCAAGGTTATAGAAACATTCCCTGGATGTTCAGCAGCCCCATGCCTAATAACTTACTCTGGGAAGTTGAGAGCATGCCTTTTTATTTAAAGATGTCATTACCCTATTGATGGGTCTGCAAATCTTTTGAAAATTTCAAGCTTTTCTTATTGATGATGGACGGTTACAATCTTATGGCTACTGTGCTGCTTCACTGTATATTCTTTGATCAAACAAAAAATATTATATACTATAGTTTTCGCCTTCAAGTGCTGATATTAAATGCATCGTCTTCAAGTCGCTAGGCTCCAACAGTTTGGATGCCAGATTTCCAACATAAAGGAAAGCTAAGGCAGTTAACTCTGCTCCTTCAGATCTTTCGATCTTGTCAAGACTTGAGCATCTTCGATGCGTAAGCATGCATTGAAACAAGCACGAGACATTCCCGCTTAGAGCTTCGCTTAATCCTAGCGAAACTGCTTGAAGAAACGAGCTTCGTAGAAAATTGAAATCCTGCCCTAATTCGTAAGGTTCAGTTTGTTTAGAATGGTAGCTAAGGTGGAGCGCTCTGGAGTTGATATTGTTTTCTTAGGGTTATGAAATCGCGTGGTATAAATTATTTTGATTTTCTCCATTTTATTACCGAGTCGTATTAATGTTTTGCTGTTCAAACCGAGGAAATATTTGCTAACGTAGTTCAAATTGTATTTTTTAAAAATTTAAAATTACTTTGTTAAAATTATTTCAACGATATAAAAAATAATTTTTAAAAAATAAAAAAATATTATTTTAATATATTTCTAAATAAAAAACAATTTAAGTTGCAACTGCTAATATATTCTCAAGCATCCCTAGTAAATAGCGGCAGATGTATAACTTGATTAACGGGTCATTTTACACCACTAAAATTTGAATTTTTATTTTTAGAAAAGAAATTAAAAAATATTTTTTATATATTTTCTCTCATAAATAAAAAATAAATATGAAGGTTCTTATTAAGCTGATCCTACCAAAATGAATTAAGATCTTCTCATGTTAAATAGAAAATATTATCTATCATTTTCTTTTTAATCCAAACATCTCAACAACAAAAAAATGAATGGTTAAGATTGTAGTGGCCAATATTTACTTAATTAAACACTAAAATTAAGATACTTTGTTTTAATGTTTGTCTCTTAAACATATTCTCAATTCAGACTTTATTTATTTTTGTGTTTTAAAAGTGTTTTTGAAAAAATTTAAAATTTTTTTATTTTTACTTTAAATTATTATTTTTTTGGTGTTTTTATATCATTTTGATGCGTTGATGTCAAAAATAATTTTTAAAAAATAAAATAAAAAACATTATTTTGATACATTTCTAAATAAAAAACACTTTAAAAAGCAACCGCAACCACACTCTTAAACAAACTTTGATATTTATATTAAACTCATATATATAACATCATTTGACTTATTCATAGTTAAAATATCTCACCATTTCTATTATTTAATTTTTTTATGGAAATTAAAATTCTTCCGGATTTTGTTTGGAATTTTATACTTATATAGAATGTAATAGACAAGGTAACAAAATACCTTTTTTTTAATTTTTTTTTAATTGAATATATTTGTACATGTAAATATAATTTTAACTTATCACTCATTCTTTTTTTATAATTAAAATAATAAAACTATATTACTTTTTTAATACATCAATTATGTGATTCCCTAATTATTACTATTATTATTACTATTACTAATTAATAATGCATCTAAAAGATTTGAGGTGTGGATGCTGTTCATTTAAATAGTGCCTGAATTTTTTTTTATTTTCAATTTCAATATTTTATAGCCAATTTAATGAGATATGATTTAAATTTGGAAGGAAAACAAGAAGGCTAAAATGTAAAACACAAGGAACTCACGTGGCTAATCTAAAATACACATGAAAAGTTATTTAGATTCAAAAATTTATTTTGTATATTTTTTTATAATCCATGTGTTTGAAAGAAAAGAGAGAAAGTAGCTAAAAACAGTGAGAAAAAGAGAACAAATAAATTGTTGATTGATTGTATTTTGATGAAGATGTTTGTGTTAATGATTTTTTTTTTCGAGAGAAGTTCAATAAAGATGTTTTTTTTTTCTATAAGCATTTCAAGAAAAGTAGATTGACGTTCTTTTTTTTTTCAATTGATTTTCATTTGTTGAAGTGATTTTGAGGTGTTATGGGTCTGGTAAGTGGTTTCTCAAGATTTATATTGTGTTTTGAAAGTGTTTTCGAGTAAAAAAAATTGAAAATTTGATTTTTAAGGTTTAAAAACTTGAATTCTAATTTTTCGATTGGCCTAGGCGACAACTCACTTATCATTGCAAGCAATTTGTCCACAACTCCTAATAAGAAAAATAAAAAAAACCAAGTGCACCTAGGTTTTTGATTAAATCCAAGCACGCAGGCCTAATTCATTAGAACCTAACCTTTTTGTTTTTATTTTTTTTATTAATTGTTTCTATATAAATATGATTTATACCCTCTTTCTTATTTCTTAAACAAATTGAATTAATTTTGTGTTTTTAAATAATAATTTAGTTTTTTTTTACTTTTTTTAGTTGAATGATTTTTCAAAGAGATTAGTTTAATTTATATTAAATTATTTTCATCTTATATTTTATATAGATTAGTTGTATTTATATGGTTTTTTTTTTATAAAAATAGAAATTATTTGTTATTAGCAACCATATTTAACTACTAGGATAAAATAAATAAAAATATATAAAATAAAAAGAACAGTCGGTGTAAAATATTTGTATGTACATTTATTTTTATTTCTATTATGAAAATTTGGTTTTCACTTTAATATTTTAGCAGTGTTAACAACTTTTTTTTAATTTATCAATTCATAAATGTTTTTAGTTTATTTTATAAAGTATAAACAACATCTTTTTTTCTCAAGTAAAAAAAAACTATAATACATGAAAACATATTTACTATGTAATTTTGTTCATGTTAGAGATTTACTTGAAATCTTACCCGACATAAATAATATATTTTTATTTTTTAATTAAAAAATCATGATATTTCATAATACACTCACAACATTTGTTTATTATGTTATAAATCAACTTGAAATTTTATTCATGGAGTAGCGCAGGTGATAGGTCTGGTGTTAATTATTTATATATTCATGACATATTTTTTTTTAATTATTTTCATTTTCATTTTACTTTTTATCCAAATTTAATTATCAATTATATCAAACTTCTTTGTCAATATTTATTTTCTTAGTGATCGAGATTTTTTTTTTTATCTAGAATCATAATTTAAATGTGAATGTTTGTGTAATATTATGTTTAAAACTATAGAGGTAATGAAAATATAATATTTAAACTTAACTTGTCCATTGACCCTGTTGAGGAAAATTTATGGATCCGTGCCATAATTGTTTTTTAAAAAAGGAATTCATTATTAAAATATTAAAAAAAACAAAGAAAAAGGAAAAGAAAAGTTAAAAAATATCTGTCATATTCTAGTCTTGACAGGTTAACAGGTTGGTGCAAGTGAATTGTTTTTATTATTATTATTTTTCTTCAGAACAATTTTACTTTGAAAAAAATTTATTTAATTAATTAATTGGATAATCTAAATTTAACCGGGCCGATACATGCCTTGTTTTAAAGGAAACCAACCTGGTTTAATCTTTGGTTTGGTCAATCCGTCTGGCCGGGCTGGTTTATAACACTGGTTTGAAATGAAACCAATTCTATACAGTACAATCTCTACTAGGCCTATTTGATAGAACCCAGCCCAAACCGATCATTTCTAGCTCCGCAAACTTCAATTTCAGCTACATCTCTGCAACAGCAAACTCCGTTGAAATTTGGTGGTAAGCTCTCTTTCTCTCTCTGTTGCTCGCTCGCTCCAATTTGTTCTCGATAAAATCAACTGAATCGATCTTTATCCGATTTTGTAATGATGATTAGAAGTGAAGAGAGAAAGATCAGATGGGGAAAAGAGGGAGGGCATGCGTGGTGGTATTGGGAGATATAGGCCGGAGCCCTCGAATGCAGTATCATGCTCTTTCCCTTGCTCGTCAGGCATCTCTTCAAGTTGACATTGTTGCTTATGGAGGTACCTCTCTTTTTCATTTCCATTTTCAATTATTTTATTTTTTTGTGTTTTTTTAATAAATTTTATTCAAACTTTCTGCAGGTTCTGAACCCCATATGGCATTGCGGGAGAATCAATCTATCCATATCCACAAAATGGTACTTATCACTCTAAAATGTTTCCTTCTCTTGCTTGAATATCTCTATCGCATCATAATACTTTTGATTTTAATGTTTTTTTTTTTTGCAGAAACAGTGGCCAGCAATTCCGCAGGGGTTGCCGAAGATGTTTAAGCCATTCATGCTTTTACTTAAGCCGTTATTTCAGTTTCTTATGCTTCTTTGGTATTTGTGTGTCAAAATACCGCCACCCGATGTGTTCCTTGTGCAGGTCAGAACATGCCAGTACCATAATTCTTAGGACTTTCTTGTCTGCCCGTGTAATGAGTTGTTTAAGAAAAAAAAAGTTACCTTTTGAATGCTGCCCATAAGACACATAGAAATTGTGGTATGAAAGTGCAATTTGCTGGAGAAAAGTTGAACTTTTGTCTAGGTTATGGAAAAAGTGGAGGAGAGAAGGGGCAGGCTGTGTGTTAGTGGAATTGGTGGAGAGTCCTAGATGATAACCATCTCTCAGATAGGCCTCCGTGTGTCCTGACTTTTATTTGTCAAATTGTGTGATTAAATGCATATTGGAAACTCAGGCACTTAGCCCAGTCAAGTAGAGACTACAGAACAGTTATTGAGCCCATGCTTTGTTGCTGAGAACATGATAGAATTGCCTCATTTAAGTGACCATTGTTAATTATTCAACCTGCAATTTTTTTTTGGTGGTAATACATTTAACCTGTAAAATATATATAGCATTCTGTTGTTCTGGGCATTATAGCTGATATATGTATGTGTGCATGCTTATATTGTCTATGGATCTTTTTATTGGATTCCTCACAGATTAAGCCAAGACTTGTCTCATTATTGTTTTTGGCTTCTGCAGAATCCTCCGTCTGTTCCAACCCTGGTAGCTGTAAAATGGGCAAGCTGGTTGAGAAATGCCAAGTTTATTGTCGATTGGCATAATTTTGGTTATACTTTGCTAGCATTATCGCTTGGAAGAAATAGTCGATTTGTGACAGTATATCGTTGGTACTATTGATTGTCCTTTGCCCTGTGAATTATCAGTTTTGTTGTTTCTGTGACAGATGTCTTGGTTTTTCTTACCTGCTTAGGTTTGAGAGGCATTATGGGAAGATGGCTCATGGTTCCCTATGTGTAACAAGGGCTATGCAACATGAATTGACTCAAAACTGGGGAATTAAGTAAGATGGTCAGCTCAACATGCTCAGATTTTCTGCATTCTGATTTGGACTATTTTATTATCATATCTTTATGGGTTTATTACTCATCTTTTGTACATTAAACTGACAGAGCTGCAGTTCTATATGATCAGCCACCTGAGTTTTTTCATCCTGCCTCACTCGAGGAGAAACATAAGGTGAACCCATGTTTCATGCTAAGTTCTTCAGTCAGAAGACACTGAATTGTAAATTTATCATGGATCATTGTAGTTATTCTGCAGGTTAGGTAAACACATCAGTGAGTCCCAAGGTGTTCATGATTGTGCCAGCCATGGTAATATCATTGACAAAATAAATTTGTGATCTTATCTTTGTTGAGGTTCAGTTAGATCCAGATTTATTTGCTTAAGTTATACATTTTTTGCAGGAGCTGTGGGAATGGGTAGCCCTAATCTAAATGAGACTTTATTTACAACCATGGTTGCTGATGATATTTTCTTAAAGCCAAATAGGCCTGCTCTTGTTGTAAGCAGTACAAGCTGGTGAGTTGTTCTGTTTTATTTTTCATGCTCACGCTGATGAGCCATGTATATACCCCAATTGCTGAGTAATCTCAGATTATGGTGCCATTGACATATTCGGTGGTTCTTACAGTTTTCCTTCTCACTGTAAAATATTATTTCACTTACAGGTTGTCTTAAGTTTGTTATGTGAACATGGCTACTGTATTACATCATTGTTAATGATTTTTTCCCTTTTATTTTGTTTGGATTGGCTGGAGGGATGAAAGGAAGTGGTTTAATTTCCTTCATTTGAGTGTTGAAATGATGGAAGTGAAAGGAGAAGAAAAGAAGTATCCTCCAAGTAGAGAGCAAGGAAAACACAGAACTCTGTTCAAATTCTTTTAAATATACCCTATCATCAGTTCTATAATAACAAATCACTGATGAGAAATTCTTTATCCTAGTAATCTAATTAGATGCCCTGATATATGTCTTTTTTTTCCATACCAAACTCAAGGTTTTCTATGTTTCCCTATATTTCACGATCCTAACCTTAAATCTCAACCATGCAGAGTAATAATTCTAGTTTACTCCACCTGATTAACTAGTTGACCTTGCATAGTGGAACACTCTCAAGCAATGCAGTGTTGCCTTTATGATAATTCAATTGAAAGTAAACTTACCAGAGCATATTAAAATGAGAGAATGGTTTGCAGGACAGCAGATGAAGATTTTGGCATTCTTCTTGAGGCAGCAGTTATGTATGATAGACGAGTTGCTGCTATTCTAAATGAAGATGATTCTACTGTGGAAGTTCTTTGGAATGAAATGTCAGCTGGAAAGGAATGTTTGTACCCTAGGTTGTTATTCATCATTACAGGTGATATTTTTGTTTGCTTCATTTTCTTATCAACATTTCTTTTGCTTCCCAAATGAATGTTTTTGCATCTTTGGCATACAACAACTTCTAACCTGTGATCTCACTCCTTCGATGAATGAAGGTAAAGGGCCAGAAAAAGAAAAATATGAAGAAAAAATAAGACGGTTACATCTTAAGCGTGTTGCATTTCGTACCATGTGGTTGTCAGCTGAGGATTATCCATTGCTTCTAGGTAGTAAACCATCTCACTGGTTTTTGTTATAATTTCTTCAAGCGAGTGAAGTAATCCCATCTCTCTCTCACATTCACAGGTTCGGCAGACCTTGGAGTGTGCTTGCATACTTCATCATCAGGATTGGACCTTCCCATGAAGGTATAAACCCAATGTTGAAATATGCATGAAATCTGTTTTGCTTTTTTCTTGACTGATATAAACTCTTCCTCATTGCACAAAAGTTATGTTATTACTCTCCATAAAAATCTCTGGCACAGGTCGTGGACATGTTTGGTTGTGGACTACCTGTTTGCGCTGTCGCCTACTCTTGGTAAAGCCTTACTGTTTATTTTTTTCAGCATGTGATTTAAGGTTCTAGTTGCATTATTCACTTATTTGCCATGTTTTCTTTGGCACTCTTGATTGGAAGCATCAAGGAGCTCGTGAAAGTTGAGAAAAATGGTCTCCTCTTCTCATCATCTTCAGAATTAGCTGATGAACTTTTGGTAAATTTTAATTACTTTGTTATGATAATATTTTTCATGAATAACTAAAAGCGAGAAAAAATTTAAGCAACTTGCCGGAAACTGATGGTATGTGGTATAAAGGCACTGACACTTGAAACAAAGTTATAGATGGAAAGATAGTGGAGCTACAGTTAAGGAATTTTTTTTTTTTTTTTCATTTTGGTTAGTATCATGGCAAAAATGATGTTGCGGTGAATGTGTGCAGATGCTGTTTAAGGGTTTTCCAGAAGAATGTGATGCACTGAAGCTGCTAAGAAATGGTGCACTAGAAATGGGTTCTTCAAGGTGGGCTACCGAGTGGGAAGAGCATGCTAAGCCATTAATATCAGAGGCAAGCTTACTTTTCTCAGTGCAGTTATCTATATCAGCATTATAGCAGTAATTTCATTAAGTTTCCTCAAAGTCTTAATCTCATTTCCTCTGACATGCTATGAAAATTTTCATATTGATGTCAATACTCTACTTGCCTAATAAAAACATGTACTTATATAAAGCTGCTTTAGGGATTGGTTTTTCCTTTGATTCAGTGGGGGACTGATTAAGTCTTCATCTGCTTTGGACTACACTACTGCTACTAACTGAATGCTATTCTTCTCCCTACCTCTTCCTTTAATGTGCTTTCTTTAATTTTGTGGTGCATGTAATTTATAGGATTTGTATTTGTAAGCTTGCAGGTTATTTCTCAGAACCTGGGGTAAAATTTGCAGTTTCAGTTTGAATCTTCTTTGAAGATTTAAACCAGGCAAGCACAGCAAAACCCTCTTAATGGCTTCTTTAGGATTGGTTTAGGCAAAACGTCAAAATGATGGCTTCAGCTTGGACAACACAGTAGCATCCAGCTGAGATTGTTTGTTCGTTGAAACCTTGTTTTTGCATTTGACAGCTCTACAGTATCTCTGATTACCTGAATTATGCGACATTTTGTTCTCAGAAGTATATACATTCGCATATAGCAGTAGGCGTGCGTGTGCAATGCAAATTGTCTTTCGAGTCTATAGCAACTCCAGTTGGATGAGCTATATCTGCTTCTAGTTGTTGCAAAAGAAACTTGTGTACTTGGAAGAAGCATTGATTTTCATACGTGTGAAGAGCACAAAAACCACGTCGTTATGATAAAGAGTTTGGTATCAAGGGGCTGACCCAACAGTAACTTGAGCTTTTTTGTTACATTTGACTTTTCTTGGGGATCCTCAAAGAGAATCACATTCCCGTAGTGGGAGAATGCCAAAAAAAAAAAAAAAAATTTTGACTTAAAATGCTTTCATTTCTAATTTGAAGTGGACCAAGGGCTATGGTTGTTTGCTATAAAGTATTTTTTTTAAAAATAAATTTTAGAAAAATAAATTATTTTTTGATGTTTGGTAGTGTAATGGAAAATAAGTTGGAAAATATTTTTCAGTGTTTGGTTATGTTATGGAAAATAACTTATTAGTGTTTTAATTTTTTCAATTTATTAAAATAATGAAGAATAAATTTAACAAATTAAAAAGTTGAATGAGAATGAAATTGAAAAAAAATATAATTTCATAAATTATCTTAAATAAAATAAATAATAATCAAAATAATAGAGATCAAATTTAAAAAATAAAAAAAAATAAAAGATAAAGAAATTAAAATAATAATAATTATCATTTTATAAATTATTTCAAATAAAATAAGTAACAATCAAAATAATGAGGACTAACTTTGATAGATAAAAAATTTCATTTAAAAAATAATAAGAAAAAGAAAATAACAATTATAAAAATAAGGATCAAAGTTAATATAAAAATTAAATTTTAAGGGATGAAATAAAAAAAATTCAATATATATAGATATATATAGCAATCAAAAGTTTGAGAATCAAATTTGATATAATCAGCAAATAATATAGCATTTTTAATTTTTTCACAACTTTCAGAAAGTGTTTTCCGCTCAAAATAAAAGGCAAATACTTTTCTGAAAACCAAGCCAAATTTTCCGTTGACCGGAAAGTGTTTTCCGTTGACCAACTTTCCTAATAGCAAACAAACACATGAAAGTTTGAAAAGTGATTTTCCGGAAACCACTTTCCGGAAAACAAACACACCCTAACACACCTTTAATTCTACTACTGATACCAAATTTGCTTCAGGCAACGAAGATGGTTAATATAATATACATGCTATGTAATTAGGTTTTTAAATAGAGAAGGTGAACAAGGATTTAAAGTGAAGAAAGAGCAATGATTTATGAGATGTTTTTTTATATAAAACATTTCACATAAAAATATTTTCTTGATTTTTATGTGTTTGTTTCTCATAAAAATCTCAGAAAAAAACTAATTAATGTATAATATCTTATGGATAATTTTAAAATTTAATTAATTTATTAAAAATATTAGCAGCTCATGAAGTTTTTGTAAAACATAGTAATCTACTTTTATTATCATATAATTATTTTAACCATCATTTCCATTACAATCTTGCTATCATCACCAATAACTTTATTGTCATTGTCCTCTATGATCATCTTTATAACTGTCACTAGCACTACCATCTTATTCGTTGTCAATACACCATTACCACCTCCATTCTCATCTTTATTACTAAATTGTTGTTATCTAATTTTTACCCCATAAAAAAATCAAGAAAAAAAATAAAATAAAAAATACAAGAGGATACACATGAAGAAAACCTAGAAAATTGCTCAAGTTGGAAGCGAAGGACCAAAATGACAGGTGGAAAAGTTGAAGGACTAGAATGTACAAGATTAGTAAAATTGACGATCCAATTCTAATTGAAAAAAAGGCCCTATTGGTGAGAGTATTTTATTTGGGGTAAAGAAATATAAGTTTAGATGAGTAAGGACTCAATGAGAATTTTAGAATACTTAATTAATTTTATTGAGAACTTAATTGCAAGGAAAATTAGTTTTTTGGAGTCAAATTGGGTGTCAATCGGAAGAAATTGAAGTTTAGGGGACTGAAATTGGATTTTGAAAAGTTTAATTAGTCAAATCAGGGGCTTAATTGTGAAAAAATTAAAGTTTGATAGCCAATTAGGGGTTCAATTGAAGAAATTCAAAACCAAGGACCAAATCATAAAAGATGCGAGATTTCAGAGGCTGAATTGACTAAATCAGGGGTTAAATTGTAGAAAATTAAAAGTTTGATGGTTAATTAAGGATTTAAGTTCACAAATTGGAAACTATGGATCAAGATGAAAATAACGCTAAACATTGAGGCTGCTTATTAAGTTTGACATAGGTGAAATTGCATGAAATTAAGAGTTTGGGGACAATTACGAGTGCTATTAAAAGTAATTGGAAGAATAAGAACTAAAATGATATATGTCAGATCTTAGATTAAAAACCCTAATTTCTAAGGGTTTAATCTAGACGACGCATCGTTCACCCATTGTTCATATACTTTCTTGGCAGTTTTGGATGATCAGGTTGGCACCTTCCAAGAGCTTGTTGTGGAGTTCTAGCCCTCCAAATGGCATGAGGTTTTTTGCAAATGGAAGAAAATCCCATATACAGCCTCATTTCTATGAAATTAGATGATTACATCTCAATTCTTCCATAAAAGTCTTCAACATTTTGTCCTTGATCAGTCATCACTATATTTTCATATTCTGGACTGATCGAGTTGACATTTTCAAGCAAATAAATGTGAACCTACAAACCTCCAAATAGAGCAAGGATAGATCCAAATGAAAGGTGTGCATCTCCTTTACCAAGTTCAGGTGATCTTTGATGGCGTTTACATCAGAGTTTCTATGGAGAAGCCTCGAAAACGGCCAACTCAATCAGCCTTGATTGAGATATTTATTTGTGCAAAACCCCCTAATCTTTTCGTGTGTTCACACTTAAAAACTCCTAGAGTTCATGTGGCTTGCCCATTCATGTCTTTTCGATCTTTAATGTTGTTTTTTAATCCTTTTGGCATTACTTTGTGTTTTTATCATTTATATGGATTGATGAATGAAAATGTTGTCTTGACTGTTTAATTTTGTTTTGAAGTTGTTGTTAATGTTGCTAAGATGTTTAAAAGGTGTTTGTGTGTTTGGTTTTGATGAAGCATAATAATTTGAAATCTGTCAAATATAGCAGTAGATGTTTGATAGCTTTTTCTAGGTTGTTGATGCATGTTCTTGGTTCCTGAGTTTAGTTTGGGTCTCAAGTGCTTAAAGAGTCAATTTTGGATTAAGTTTTGATATTTTTGTTGGTTGATAATATGACTATAGTTTTGGAAGTTGAAATCTTATATATGTTCTTGATGATTTGAGGTTATTTGTTGGTGTTTTTTATTCAAACCTATTTGTTTATGATAATGTGGTTTGTTGGGGGCTAAGAGAGCTTGGTTTGGAGGCCTAAAATGTATTTTCTAGGTTTGACAGTGTATGTTAGGTATTCTGGGCAACCTAAGTTCATATTCTTCATGTTCATCTGAAAAACATTGTCTTGAGTGCTAGTTTTAGATCTCATTTTGATTTAATTTTGGTTTCTTCAAGTTTGTATATCAGTAAATAATCTAGGGTTTTCATGCATCAACAACATGTGTTTTGTGGGTTTTAATCTTAGGGTTTTGAATTTGAACATAAATTTATTTTTAACAAAAATTGTGATGTTTAATAATCTAAGCAAATGGATACTTGATTCTTGATCTATGCTTGATTACGAACAAAACTTTTTTCTTTTATTGCTTGAAATCTAGTTTGGTTTGATGTTTAAGTTGCGGAGTTTGAGTTTGAATGTTCTTTATTGTTTTTATTTTCCTTGATGTTTCGTCTGTTTTTGTTAGAAAATTTTATGTTTTTGTGTTTTTTTTTAATAGTTTTGATCCGTTTTTAGTTAATGGTTTGTTTTGGTTTAGTTTTTAGGTTAAACCTTGGTTTTCAGTTCGGTTCATGGTTGAACCGGTGTTTTCGGGTCAACCTAGTCGAGTCAAAATCAGGCCAAATACTTAAGGCTTTGTTTGATTTGCCACTGTTTTGATAAAATGAGTTTTGGCTTAAGGGCGTGTTTGACAAATACATTCTTAGACATGTTTTGACAGTTTTGTTTTGAACAAAAATATTTTTTGCCAAACATTGCCCTAAAAAGTAAAACAAAAATGATTTTTACTTATTGCATATGGCCCAATCCTTATAAAAAAATTGTATTTTATTTATAAAAAAAGAGAAAAAAAAAGTTCTTTTAGCATGGTTTTATAAAATGCTCGTGTTAATTTTTCTTTGTTTTTTTTTTTTGGAATTTACAATAAGTTTGTAAAATTCCTTAAGGATTTGGCTAATATTTCAATAACTTTAAAAATTTTAATTCATTAAAATTAATGGTCAACATCCTAGTATAAATATCAGACCTATACATAGACTAATATTTAAATACCAAGAGTTGACTAGAAAATCTTCAGAACTATTTTGGATATTCATCAATTTTAATTGAGAGTATTTTTCACCACAATATACGAGTTATGAAGAATCCTTTCGCCTTTCAGGATAGATGAACCCTGTCAGGGCACTTAAATGAACCCTTCCCATAAGAACTTATTTGGACATATGAGTCCATAATAAACTCGAAATGCAAAATTTATCCATGAAAGTAAATCTTTATTCTAAGTCTTAAACAGATCATCGATTAGTAACCCATCAAAACCTTTAAACCATATCTAAACCATACAATGCAGCTTACCTCAGGTAAGATGCGTTATGTGTGTTAATATCTTTCCTTGCCACAACTAGTTTCTTACCCTTGGAATTTCTGATAAGACTAGTACACTCGAGTCTCCTAGTGACCTTGAAACAAATAACTAGGTGGTGACTCCTTGACCCCCGATGCCATATTCATCGCATGCCCACATGCAACAATAATCATTACCACAACTAATGAAAGAACATTTTACAACATAAAATAATTTAAACAAGCATTAACTAAAAAACTAAAACGCGTGGAGGATTCACTGTGAAAAATGCAATGTGGATCCCCTCATATGGAATTGTGGACGAACTGTTCACAATGTAATTTTTTTTGTCTTTTTTCTATTTGGCCCTTATTAGACCAAATTTTTAGTCAATTGGTTGGGAGAGGGTGAGATTGAAAGACTGAGAGGGGGGACTAAAGTAAAAAAACAAGTAGGGAATGGGTGGCTTTAAAAAGTTTTGGCAAAATGTGTATTGTAGTTCCTATATTTTACAAATTATAGATATCAAGTCTCTTTAGTTTTCAAAATTAAAGGGAAAAATCAAAACTATTTATTTTTTTGGGCCCTCTGGTGTGAGGGGGGTGAGAGAAAGTCATCAGAATTCAGCACTATAGAGAAAATTTATGTTAGGACCGATTCTGGCCATCAAAACAGTTCAAATAGGTGTTAAATTTTTTCTTTGATAAGGAAAGCTCACATATAGGGTTTTTTTTACTTTGAAATTTCTAAGCAAAACATATGTGATCTTGGTAAGATTTTTTATTTCGAGTTGATTTTGATGGTTTTTTGGAGCCATGAATGAGTTTATCAAGTTGCCTATGATGCTTTTGTAGTTTTTTTGGTTGAAAAAATGGTTTTTGGGTTGAAAACCCATCAACCCTGTTTTTCTAGCTACTATAATGGCCGAAAATTGGACAATATAGACAACGTGTCGTCATAATTTTTTTTTCAAAAAAAAATGGGGCAGACAACATGTCGTCCCCCCCAGTTACAAAAAAAAGGCCATTGTGTGGGCCCTAACAAAATAGGCCAAGCAGGCTAGCCTGACCGTTTTTTTTAAAACAATTTTTTATTTTTTTAAATTAATTCATTTTTTATATTTTTTTTCTAGATTTGTTTTTTTATTTATATTAATACTAATACTCATTCTCTCTTTTATTTTGTTTAGAAGGTCTCTTTTAAATAGTAGTTATTTTTTAATTATTTTATATGCATTTATTTTTTGAAGAGGTTTTTCTGATTTTATAATTTTTTTTAATCTTTTGTATAGATGAACTTTATTTCTAAAATAAAAAAATATTTATTTTCAAATAATATTTCTAATATATGCAGCCTTGCATAATATTTTTTCCCTTTTATTTTATTTAATAAATTTATTGTATGCGTCTATTTATATTATCATTTGATTGAATAAAAAAATTATTTTAATAAAAAAATTTAGCAAACACAACCTGGTAAATGTTCCATCTGATAAGATTAAATATCATCTCAACCCAATAGTTTAAGCTGTTAAGTGAGGTCACAAGATATGATTTATATTATTTTCTAACACACCTCTTCAAGTGAAAGTCCTTTGGGCTTGAAACTTGCACAGGCTTACACTATTTTATGCTTAATTTTTATCAAATAAATGAGGATAGTGAGATTCGAACTCGTGACCGCTTAGTCATTAAGGCTCTGATACCATGTCAAAGAACCATCTTAACTCAATAACTTAAGTTGTTAGATGAGGTTCCAAGATATGATTTATAGATTTACACTTGTCTCTCAATTTTTCCAGTTTTATTTTTAGGTATCGTTTATGGTTTTTTTTTATATTATTTATGAACATACATAGTTATCGATTTATTTAATTACATGTATGCATAAACTTTCTAATCTTTGCTTTGATTTGTTTTAACTACAAAAACATGTCGAAAAAGCCTATGTATAAAATGTTTTTTGGTTGATTTTGTTTTTTTGAAAAATGAATTTATACGTGCGACTGCTAAACTTTATTGTCACTTATGGTGGTCAGAATTTAAAAAGTAGACGACACGTTGTCTAGTGTATTGTTTTTTTTATAAAAGGTGAACGACATGTCATGTTCCCTTTGAAAAAAAAAGGATAGATAGCCCATGCACTTGGACATTTTTTAGAGGCCTAGGCTCGCATATCTGGCTTATTTTGTATCCTTTAATTATTATTATTTTTAATTTCATTCTTCAACATTGAATATTTATTAATTTTTCTTACTAACTTTCTTTTTCAATTTCATCATTCAATATTTTGTTGACTTTGAATTGAGTTACATAATTTATTTTGGTTTTTTTTTTGTAGGTTTATCGTTGTCTCAAACAAACATCATCATATTTGGTTGGTGCTTAATTTTGCGAGAGTCTAATTTTTCATAGTATAATTAACAAAAAATAGTTTTAGAAAAATAAATTTATTAGCCCAGTGGACGTATTTGGTGGGTTAATTTAGGTTGATTGAGAATAAAGTTTTATAATGTTTTAGTTTTTTTTCTATAAGATTATCGCGTTCTCAAACAAATATCTCAGCATTGGATTGATGTTCGGTTTTTTGAGTGTTTATTTTTATTATCATATAATAAAATGAAAAATTATTTTTTAAAAAAATTTATTAAACTCACTAAAATCTATGACTTAGGTTGTAGGTTTGGTGGGTTAACTTAGCTTGATTAAGAATTAGGATTCATAATTTGTTTCAATTTGTATTCTTTAGTGTTATCACAGTCTTAAATAAATGTTATGGCATTGATTTGATGTTCAATTTTGTGAATAACTATTTTTATTTTCATATAATTAAATAAAAAATAATTTAAAAATTATTAAACTTGTTGGAGTTCATGACTCAGATCGCTAGTGTGGCAAATTAGGTCGCAAAATCCAGGTCGATCAAATATGTCATCTTCTCAATATCTAAAAAAAATGATGTAATCTTGAAATTTTTATTTGAAACCAAAACATATTTTTATTAGTCTTCCAAATTACCTTTGAACTCGTTAAGTTGGTCGGGTTATATTAAGGCAACTTTTGAGTAATTTAATTTGAAATTCATAATATGTAAAGAGTTGGATTGAAAAATTTCAAGGTTGACATCAATTATTAAAACGTTTCCCATTCATTCCTTCAATATTTGTTTTCATGTTTAAATATTTTTAGTCCAACCCATAACATAACACAACACACGGTTGAATTATCTAAGTTACTAGCTTTGATACCCGCGCGATGCTGCGAGTATTTAAAATGAAATTTAATTTTAATTATTATTTTAATTATTTATAAATTAATTAGAAATGTTATATAACAAAAGATATGACATTCATAAAGAGCAAAAGACATAAATTCATAAAGCTAGTTGCAAAATTTAAGTAAAAATAGTTAAATCCAAGTATAACAAAAGTATCTAGAGTTACATATTTTATGCTTTATACATATAGATAGAGAAGTGGACGTCGATGAGCGGGAGGTTGTATTAACAAAGCAGATGATAAAGACATCCAATTAGCTTGCGATGTTGGATAAGAAAGCATTGATTAACTGAATGCTAGTTTTTTTCCTACAGCAAAAGATAAGTGCAACCGTAAGCTATAAATTTTTTATAAAGCAATAAATATCAAATATTCTTGACGATAAATTAGAAATGAGAAATAAAGCTGAACATGTCCGTGAGGACTTGTCATCTCGTTGCTCTAAATAAACCATGTAAACAAACATAGAGGCAAATGGAAAAAAAAAAACACTAAAAAAACCATGATTAGGACAGGATCATGGTTAAGTGAAGGAAAACACAAGGATAGAGAAAATCTTAATGACATGCATTTTCTAAAGAAACCATGTAAACATAGGGATAATAAGCAATCAAAGAAAAAACATCATGAAATTAAGTGTTGGGCAAAGATTAACTCGCGTGCAAGGAAAAGGAACGACAATGGATTGAAATCCTTAACATGTCATGAGACATGATGATGAGTAGGCTTAGCTAAAAAACTATTCCTTGGTTTAATTAAGTAAGGAATAAAAAACATAATTCCACAAAATTAACATGTTGAAGAAAAGATGAAGATATAACAATAAAAGATCAAGCGAATAAAAACAGAACATTACGTGTTGTTAAACATTGGAATACCATAACCATGATTAAGCATTCAAGGCAATAGAAATGCATAAAGCAAATAAGAGAGAGGCACAAAACAAACCTCAGAAAATGTTGACGATAAATAAAAGCGACCTCTTCAAAAGATCTAAAAACAACGTAATTTTTTTATTAATATGTGCAAGGATAAAAACGTGGGGCATAAGAATTGGAAAATTAGGCATGAAAGAACAAACAAAAATAAAAATAAAAGATGAGCCAACATATTCAAGTGGAAGAAACATCATAATCCTGGAAAGTGCCATAAAAAAACAGAAGTTATTTCGCATGGAATGACAGAATGGAAAGGTAAGAAAGCCAAAACAAAATCGTATAAGCTGCAAAGAATAAGGGAAATAATTTTTGTAATTTATTTAATGAAAATGTCTTGTGTTCTGTAATCTTTTAAAAAATAGGGCAAGAATTTTTTTTATTTATAAAACCCAATTGTAATTCGTAGTTTGACATATATAAACACTGCTAAAAAAACAGGGAATTATGACCTCCCTTCTTTATATGATCGTCGGGCATGTGAAATCTGGTGTAAGCTCATGTTCTTAAACGAAGAATAATTAACCTAACCTCATCATAAAAGTATAAATCCCATGTAATTTCCTAAAATGTCATTCATACCATTAATACATGTATAGCAGTCATGTAGAAAAGTGTTAATTTGTATATATCATTGAACATTTTGAATTTTTCTTTTCACATTAGATCTAAAAAGATATTGTTTTAAAATATTTTCTCCTCCCAAGCACAATGGAAAATCCAATGTTTATATCTAGCTGATGTTGCTTTTAATTAAAAATGATTACATAATCTAATTAATTAATACCTCTTTAGCAAACCCTCGTGCTATTATTTCACCACATTTCTCTGCCACAAACCCATTTTTTCTAGACTCTGATGATTAACTTACATGCTCTGTGTGTGTGTGTGAGAGAGAGAGAGAGAGAGAGAGAGAGTAAATAATCTTTGATCAATTTTTTTATAATTACTTTTTTTTAAAAAAAAATCTTATTATAAAGAGATTATTATATTATTTTTAACTACAACATCAACAATGTAATGCTGCCGAACATCATTTAACAAAATTTGACAATCTTGAAAACTAATATATTTATTTATTTCTTTATTTTTTCAATTTATCTGTTCCTTGAACGAAAAGATTGGAGTCCAAGATCCTTTCTGTATCTTGTAGTGTAACATCTCCCTAGATCCCTTTTAAGTTTCAAGTAAGCATGGGTTTATGTTACAAAACTCAGCGATTAAATTTGAGATTAATTCAGCTTCAAATTGAAGACCATTTTCTTTGAAAACACAAAAAAGAACGATGGTTTGTTCTAAATTAGTTTTTAAAAATTGTCCCCTTCTAGAAAATCAAAATGTGATGCTGAAAAACATATATAAATTAATATACAATTAATCAAAACCAAAATGGCTCTAGCAAAATCTGATGTTGTCTAAGGTGGAATGAAAAAAAGACAACCTCGCAAAACATGTGAGGAATCCATTAAAACCAGGAAGAAGAAGAAAAAACACTAACTTTAAAAACACCGAATGAAAAGAAAACCAAAGAGCAATGAAATAAGCAGGTAATTTCGATCACCAGTAACTAAATGAACAACCCATGCGCACCGAAAAAACACACAACATTAAAAAGAGCAGCTGAAAAGAAAGAGAAAGAGCAATGAAATAACCTGGAAATTTTGATCACCAGGAGTCAAACAAAAAGCTATTGGAAATTGATTGTTCTTTTGAATGCAATGGAAGAAGTAAACCCTTCAAAGCAATTGGAAAGAAGCCAAACATCATGTGAGTTACAATAAAATAAGATTAAGAAGCCACAAAAACCATAATAATTAAAAGAAAAAGTACGAACGCACACCAATTAAAGAAATTGCTGGAAACAAAACCGGAGCTGAAGGCAACGAAGAATGCAAGAAAAAGAAAAGACTGTGGAAAATTGTCAAAGTATTTAAAGCACCATCATGATCTCGCCTTTGCAAGTAAATTCTTTCCCACAAAGAAAAGACTGAATTGCAAAAAGCAAAGAAAAATTAGTGTAAATTTTCAAAGCATTTAATATATAAACATGATGATATCACTTTTGCAAGTTAAATATTTTCCAAGCTACAGTGCTTTTAATAATATAATAATAACCAACAAAGACACAAAATCATCTGAAAGAAGGAAGAGTGCAAGAAAAAAGAAAAGACTGGTAAATTATTAAAGCATTTAAAGCACCATCATGATCTCGCTTGTGCATTTCCCACTGCAGATAAGAAGAAAAGACTCAACGAAAAAAACAAAGACAAAACAGTGTACATTTGCAAAGCATTTAATACATTAATATGATGCTGTCACTTTTGTAAGTCAAATCAGCTAGCTACAACTCTTTTTAGTCAAATCAGCTAGCTACAGTTCTCATAATATAATATTAACTAACACAGAAAATCATTCTATGAGGAAAACACAGCGCTTACAAAAAAAATTATTTCGTGGGGAAAGCACAGTGATTTCCCCACGCATTTTAAAGTTCTTTTAAATATTGTAACAAAATTTAAACCTCAAATATCCAGTAGCCTATTTTGAACCACGAGGCTGTGTGTGTCATAAATTGACACCAAAGGGACCTCAGTGTTACTAAACCAATTACTTGAACAAGGGCAATCTGACCAAATGTAAAAGAGTATTGGGAGTGATTTTAGCAGTCCAAAATCTAAATCCCCAACGAGGCTCCGCGCTCCCTCTCCAAAAACATACCAGGTGAGTGGAAATAGCAATTTCGCTGAAGTGTTTGTAAAGGGTTTAGAAGAGGGTTTATTGTTGAAAAAACACAGACCACTATCATGGCGATGAAGAATTCACTGTGCAGATGCAGAGTACTTGCAAAAATCGCTACCTCACAACCAACTACAAGGCGAATCTCTCCTCCACTAATTCTCCTGCTTCAACAATCATCTTGTTACTCCACCAACGAAAAGGAGCACAACCCACCAACAACTACACTAAAAAAAACACCACCTTTATACAAGAAATCACCGTCTTCTACAGATTTTCCAAGGCCCAAAGAAATCCCATTTCAAGCAAAGGTTGCTAATTCCATTAACTTAATTGGGTATATCGATATGCCTATTCAAACCCAAGTTTCATCTCCTGATGAAAAGTTTCGGGCTGCCACTGTTATTACCCAGGAACCTTCTTATCATTCTCCTGCTCTTCGGTACTCTCTTTTACTACTACTTTTTTTCTTACACTTCTCTCTTCTTTTCTCTTCCTGAGTTTGTCTGTTATTTTTGTCTCTGTTGCTTATGTAGAAAAAAGATTTTGGATGGATTTGCATTTTTAGTAAAAGCTGCTGTAAAGTTTGTTACTTTCACACTGATTGAGTTGCTTTGTTCTGTTACTGATGCTATCTATGTTTCACTTTTGGTTGGTTGATTTGTTTGTCTCTTACAATATTAGGATTCCAATAATATTTGAAGGTGATTTGGCCCATATTGCTGCTTCACACTTGAAGAAAGGAGATTTTGTCTACATAGATGGGCAGTTAAGTACTGACCCCCCTCCTTTCCCTGAGATGCAGGATCAAACCCAAGTTCAGGTAAGCATCATTAACTATGGACCTAAAAATGCAAACATGCGTCACTTGCACTGTGCTTTGGGGTTAATTATGTCTAGCATTGGATTCTTATAAGTATTGTGTTAATTTTATACTGTGGAATGAATAACATCAGGAGGTTGGTCTATTAGATTCTTTTCTTTTCTGTTTTTTTTTATAGAGTGGTCTATTAGATTCTGGACTTTTGGTAACCATAACATTTTAAGAATTTTAGGCTTTGCATAACTTAGATTAGAAGAGAGTTTTCCTTCATGCCCTGAAAGAAACTCAGGCTTAAACATTCTTGAAATATGCCCCTGCCTTAGCTCACTTCTGTTTGCATTGGTCAGTAACTAGGTGGAATATGAGGTTCATTGCTTCTTGTTCAACAGGATCTCAAAGTCAAAACAGAATGAATAATGGTCAATGCCAATATTGCAATGAGTATTGATCTGGATATAATAAAGAAATTGAATTTTTTAAACATATGCGAAGGTGATACCAAAGATGATGCCTCCTTGCGTCATATGCTGGAATTTCTTAGCATGCCTATCTGATGTAGGATTGGGATAGCCCGGAGACCAACAAAAGATGCAATAGATGCTCTTTTACAAACCTGATGGGTGTTGTGCTATTGTACATGTGAAAAGCTTATAATGCTAGATGTGTTCGTTCTTGCTAGGTTTTGGTGAACAGTATCAACTTTATTGAGGGGTCTTTCCAAGTGAAGAAAAGTATACTCGAGCAGCAACTAGAAGTGCCCTTAGATGATGATGGTAAATCCTTGTAAGATATTTTTATTAACTTTTTTGGTGATGCTGATTGCTAAACTATGGCTTACTTATCTTTCAGCCAGCATGAAGAGAAAAGGTGAATCTGGATCGAATTCCTGGACAGACCTTCTTGAAAATCCAAATCAGTGGTGGGATTATCGTAGTAGTAAGCGCAGTGGATTGGTAATGATTCACCCTCTAGGCAAGTTCTTATTTAGCTGTTGATATTTATGGATCCGTTACCTGCTTGCTTCTTGTTTTGCACAGGTAAAACCAAAGCACCCAGATTTTAAACACAAGAATAACAACCAGTCCGTCTGGCTTACTGGGGCACCAAGTTGGATTTTTTCAGGACTTGAGAAGGTGAAATTTGATGTTAAGACTGCCCTACCAACACAAACAAAGCAGCAAAAAGGTACAAACAACTTAGCTACTATCCTTAAACTACCTTCACCTGGCCTCCCTATGCTGCATCCTTTAAAATTGGCATATCTAGCAATGTGGATGCTTGTTATTTTTTTATGTCAATATGTGCTTAGAGAACAATTCTCATGGGAGCCATCAGATGCTTTTGTCCCATGTGGCAAATGGCACCATGCTGGTATAAACATACAATATCTACACCGATAAAGACACCGGACTTGAGACATTGTTTATGCATTCGTATGATTATAAATGATGGAGGGTAGCCTAAATGATTGAGAGAGGTAGTCCAAACCATTGAGAGATTGAGCTTTAGCTTATGTTTTGGTTTAATTTATTTGAACTTTTAGTTGAGGTTTATTAATTAGGTTTTATTTGTTGGACTTGATTTAATTATTATTGGGTATTTTATTTAGAGGGCTATAAGCCCAATTGCTTGTTTTAGTTAGGGTTTTAATATTTATATCCTACTTTTCTAAATGTTAGACAATTGTTTATGAATTGAATAAAAATTGCAAAGTTGCAGACTTTTCTAGCCCCTATTTTTTCTTTTCTTTGGCTTCTTCTTCTCTCTCTCTTTTTTTCATCTTTGGTTTTAAATCCCTTTTGTCCCGCAAAATCTGGTATCATAGCTTGGTTTTTTAATTGTTCTTACAATTAAACAATCTATGGACTTGTTCAAATTCCTAACATTTAACTTGGTTCATAAACCCTAGACCATGTAGGATGCTTTCATCAACAGTGAAAAGAAAAAATCAGTAGTACATTACAAAAAAAATAGTGTTTATGTTTTCATTTTTCCCATTTACAATCAAAATCTGAAAAAAAAATTGCAATCAGCCAAACACACCCTTAGATTTATTTTGCCCCTAAAGCATAGCCACCACACATTCATTCCCCCACCTAACAGCTGCAAACCGACCACTCCACCAGAAGATTGGCCTCCATTGCAGATTGGCTGACCCACAGACTAGGTATCCTTGTCGCCAATTGCAGATCAGCCGCTGCCTTGCCTAACTAGTTACTGAGAAGACCATTACTACCTTGCACAACCGCCAGCAACAATCAGGGCACAAACTGGTCGATCTTTTGCCCACGAACCATAGCAGCCCCTCCCTTAGCTACAACAGCTCTAGCATAGCAATTCAACCATCCCCATTAGCAAATTGTAATTTTCCTTGGCAACTCCCGGCCAAAACCATAAACTAATCTGCTCGACACCACCACCAGATCTAGCACAGCAAATCAATGGCGCCGAAGATGCCACAACATCACACCAGCAGTAGGGAAGCAATCCTTTTCTTTTTATTTGCACCGGGTTCAGTCAAGGAGACAACAAATCATTCCAACCATGTCTCACTTTCCATATTAGTCATGACAACTCCTTCACAGCAGCTGTTTGTTCCTCAACAGCCACACCTTATCATGGGATTAGCATTTTTCTTTTCTTTAGTTGTAACAACACCACCAATTCAAGGGATTAGCATTTTTCTCTTTGTTTAGTTTAGTTTTTGTTTTATAGTGATTAAAAAATAATCATCATGCACAATTACATCAACGAGGGATGCCATATCGACAATAGCTTGTGTAATTCAAGTGTTCTATCATCGTTATTCAACAATTTAATCGATAAATTACTTGACCTCTCGATTCACTGGATTTTACTTTTCCTGGTTTCGCACTTTCCATTTAAGGTTGTCATTAATATTACTTTTGTGTCTAGAAAATTCAAAAAAATTAAAAAAAATCTCACGTTTCATTTCTATATGTTATTTTTGCTTATCAATCTCTTTCATTTTTGATAATCTAGCATCTAGTCTTTGTTGTTATTTGTGAGTTCTTGCTTGGTATTGTGTTTGATTAATCATTTACATTTAAGGGTCTAACATTGCTTGCTTAAAATTTTTCTAGTTTTTTATGTTCTTGATTAATCTTCACATTAAAAAAAGAAAGAAATCAACTTTATTTTTGCATTGCGATTTCACTTGCAAGAACCATTTGTAATCTCAATTTCATTTCTAAATTAGTGTTACATATATTCGTGTCTTGATCATCTAGTGTCTAAGCTTAAGTCTACAATTACCGTAGATCCAACTCTTGGTGATACTCTTGGGGCCATTTGAGGGGAACTGCAAACCTAGATGATCAACATGTTTAAAAGAATTGAACCCTAAGAGCGTTTTCAAATAAGGCACTCAAAGACCAATAAATATTATAGGAATAATCATTATAGGCAAGTTCACCCTGAATGCAACTAATATGACTATCATTTATGTTACTCTAATCATGATGACCTTGATGAGCGAGTCATGAGTCATGACAAAATAGAAGCCGTCATTTTTTATGGTCCTCATGACCCTTGAATCTTTGATATGTAGATTCGTGACGTTGATCAATTTTTTGAGTGGCATAACTTGTCTGATAAGAGAAGAGTTTGATTGCTAAGATGATGTTCATCGATGAAGCCCGACTTTATTGGGGAGATGTTGACGATTGTTTAGAGAGGAGAGTTAAACCTCCCATAACTGATTTAACCAAAATGAAACAAAAACTACAAGAGAAATACATACCTTGGTCTTATAGGAATAAACTCTTGGACCAATGGAACAATCTTAGACAAGGGAATAAGTCTGTCAATGAATATATAACACAATTTATTGATTACATGATGAGATTTGTCATAAGAAAAAATAAAGCCATGACTTTACGTAGGTTTGAATGATGATTTTAGAAAAGAAGTCATGCTCATAGGTGCTTTCACTCTTGACCAAGCCTATAATGTAGTGCAAGATTATGAGTTACTTATAAAAAGTTGATGGACAAAACATCAAGACCCTCTTAGGACTCTTTTTAGGTCTCAATTTAGAAATAATGATTTTTCATTAGATGTTTCCCCCCGTAGGTTTAATCTTAGTAGTGCCCATATTTATAAAGAAGAAGAGGGTAAATGAGTTATCAATGAAATGTCTAGGATAAATTCAAAGGTTCAGTGTGCTAAATGTTAAGGTTTCGGTTATATCTTCGTTAACTGTACCTCTAAACCCTTAGTCATCCAAGAACATAAAGATATAGGTGAAAGTGAAGACTATTATATTCAAGTGTATGAACCTAATCCTGAGGATTTTAATGACCTCAATGAAGAAGATATGCAAGAAGAGGGACTTAACATTATAAGTCCAAATGAGTTTGAAATGAAGTTAATAAAGAATATAATAATTCTGTTTTAGTGGTAATGGAAGAAGTTTTAGAAAACTCTTTAGTGGAATTGCTCGGAAAGATAAATATAGTCTTAGAAGAGTTTCATCATTTTAGTTCTCTTAAACTACTTGATTCTCTATCTACTATGCTTGATGTTCAGCACGTCAAAGAGAGCAACATGCTCCTCACCTCCTCATGATTGACGTCCAACACGTCATAGGTTTAGAACAACATGTTGAGCTCCTTAATCTCTTACCCTTGACACGTGAAGAGAAAGATGAAGATAATCTTAATATACTAGGTTATGTCCAAACTATATCTACTAAGGCTTCAAATATTGTTTGTACTCCACATCCTCGATCATATAGTGTCCATAGTTACGAATCTAGGAAGCTTGTAAATCTTCTTCTTATGTCCAACTCAATCGAGTTTTTTGCATGTTGAGATCATAAAATATATTCAAGTAATGAACAATACAAATTTAGAGCTAATTTACATAAGTATAATGATGCAGTTAATCTTGGAGAATATTTCATGATATAGATTAGACCTGAATGATGTCTTTTGGAAATCAGTCATAAATTGCAAGTGAGTAGTGTTAGACCATTCAAAGTGTTGCAAAATGATTGAATCAAATAATTATATCATTAAATTGTTACTAAACTTTGATATTAGCTCTACTTTTGACTTGAAGAACCTTGTTATATATAAAATATGACAATCTATCCATGATGATTCTTTTAAAACCTCTACCCCATTATATTTATCTTTAACATAAAATGAACATATTAATACTACTTTGGATGCACAAGTTGTTTTTACCAGGGATGTGAACTTCAGCGAATCCCAATATATAATCTTGACGACTAGATTCAGACTATACTTGGATTATCAGAGAGACATCACAACAACTTGGTCATGATCTTTGAGAGCATTATTGGAACTGTCTTGAACTACACTTGATGAGGTCAAGTCTCTCTAATCCTAGGAGAGTTGGTGGGGACACCGGACTTGAGACTTTGTTTACGCTTACGTATAATTATAAATGATGGAGGATAGCTCAAACCATTGAAAGATTAGATTTTAGCTTATATTTTGATTTAATTTATTTGAACTTTTAGTTGAGATTTATTAATTAAGCTTTATTTGTTGGGTTTGATTTAATTATTGTTGGGTATTTTATTTAGTGGGTTATAAACCCAATTGCTTGTTCTAGTTAGAGTTTTAGTGTTTATATTCTATTTTTCTAAATGTTAGACAGCTATTTATGAATTGAATAAAAATTACAAAACTGCAGACTTTTTTTTTTTTTTTTCTGGCTTCAAATCTTTCTTGTCCCGCATCACACACGTATATGAAGAAGGTTTAATGATTATTCATAGCAGATGAGTGTCGATGTGAAGAAGACATTTAATCTCTTTTCCAAATTGTGGACTTGGGCAACATGTCTTCGTAGTATTGAAGATACTTGGTGTTAAATACTGGTTGTTAAATGGAACACTGATGATGGGTTTGCTATTCTGGCTTTCTGTAACCAGAACCACCAGCAAAGCAGACAAACACGGCTAATAATGGTTTGAAGGAGGGCCACTTTCCTTCCTAAACTTTTCTATTACTTACCGTGTCAAGTTGGTCTGGATGAATTTATTTATTTTTTAACCAAAGAATGGGAATCTTTTTCCCATTTATATTTATTTTTCTACATAAAAGGAAATACTGAAGGGAATATGCAAGATATCTTCTTCTTCTTTAGCAATATCCCTGATAATTAAACGGTAAACAGATAAACAAGATAAAGGATCAGAGTTTCAATTCTCATTTGTGCTCCTGGCATTCCTATTTGTGAACTTCCCGTGTAATTGAGCAGCACCCCCATTTGCACGATTTCTATCTAATACTGTCTATCCAGCATATGTAAGAAAAAATAAAGGTAAAAAATTTGCTTTCTAGAAGAATTTGTCAGTGATTTTCGTTGATAATTAGGGAAAGGAAGACTCTATCCAATTATCATCCTTAATAATATCAGCATCCCCATTCTACTTTGTTTTTCTCCAATTTCTAATTTATCAGCAAGACTTTAGGTTGCTCTGCTGGCTTTTTGGCTTTTATCTTTTTTTTTTTTCTCTTAATAATACTATCTTCATTGTGGCATATGATTTAGAGGAAGAATGCTGGAAGGACTTGGTGGAAAACCCTCATAAATGGTGGGACAACAGGGTTGACAAGGTAACGCTGCAAAACTTATTCATCTGATCTAATTATTCGTTTATAACTTCATGCCCCCTTGTTTGTTGTATTTAGAAAAACCCAAAATCTCCGGATTTCAAGCACAAAGAAACTGGTGAAGGATTGTGGCTTGACACATCACCAGCTTGGGTGCTCCCAAAGTTGCCGCCTACAAAAGGTGCAGAAAATGTTGCTGGCACTGAGGGATACAATGCTCTATTGAGCCAAGGAAGGACATAAGTCACTTTTATAAGCTGATCAGGTCTGCTGATGCAATTCCCAGTTCAGTGCAGCATTTCATTTGTTTCCCTTCTTTCAAAGGAATCTTTGCTCCGCTCACAAGTCACATTTCCGATGATATTTCACAGGAAATTGTCTTATATAGGTTGTCCAAGCTCTCGAATACCAGATATATGAAGAATCTGAAAATGAAAAGAAGCTTCTAGCTTTTAATGTGTTGGCTGCTATCTACTAGTGGATCATGCAATCATTCTTCCTGATCTTATGACTTGCAGATGCTGTATATCCTTGCCAAAACGGGTTTCATCAAAATGGCAAGTGGTAAGCTTGTAGCGATGCTTCCTTAGCTATAAACATAATTAGATGATGCACAAAGAACAGACAATCGAAATGACTTGATGTTTTGAGATTTGAGATCGAATTAAGTAGGAATTTTCAAGTTCGAAAAGGGACAGCTGATATTTGAGAGAACTTTTTGTTCAATAATGTGGTGAAAACGCTATATTTGAATCTAAGACACCGATTGGGAACGCCGTGCAAACCACGTTCCAAAAAAATTCAAAATGTTTTTTTGTTTTGCTAAAATTTAATATGTTTTGTATGTTTTGGATCGTTTTGATATGCTAATGTCAAAAATAATTTTTAAAAAATGAAAAAATATCATTGACATGCATTTTAGTATGAAAAGTTATTTGAAAAGCATCTGTAACTACACTGCTAAACAGGCTAATAGTTATTACTAATTTATATGCTTGTGTTATGTGTAATGCTACGTAATGGATGGAATTAAAAAAAGTTGAATGTAATCAAAAATATTTAAGTTCTACAAAATTATTTAGTATTTTTATTAAATTCAACTAAGTGCATAAATATTTAAACTTTTTTATTCAATTTTTTATTTAACTTAAATTTAAAATTAAATTGACTTGGTCAATCTAAAGATAATTTACCTGATTAAAAATATCATGATGAAATTAACATAAAAACCTCTTGATTCAACTTTTCATTTAATCTAGGTTTAATAATAAATTGTGTGAGGGTTGCCTTGTAACTCAATCGACTTGGTTGATTTAAAAATAACTTAGATGATAAATACAAAAAATTTGAGGATGAAATTAAAAAAAAAAGATAAAATTAATAGAAAAAAACTCTCAATTTTTAGTTCAAGTTTAAAATTAAACCTTATAAAAATTGATTTAATATAATTCAATTAATTTTATTAATATATAAAAAAAACCCAGATAATTGTTTTTTTATATATATATATATATATATATATATATGATGGGACTTGTATAAGCAGTAGAACTCTAATCTCCTAAGTCTTTTTAGTATAAAGAATACCTACCCTTTTAACACCTGAATTTCTAATGGCATAACATAATTCTGATTGTTGTCAACTAAGGTTATGTTTGTTTTCCAGAATTTGCTTTTCGAAAAACCATTTTCCAAACTTTCTTGTGTTTGTTTGACATTAGAAAAGTTGGTCAACAGAAAACACTTTCCAGTCAAAGAAAAATTTGGTTTGGTTTCCAGGAAACTGTTTTCCTGGAAAATTTAAGCGGAAAACACTTTCCGAAAGTTGTGAAAAATTTAGAAATGTCATATTATTTGCTGATTATATCAAATTTGGTCCTCAAACTTTTGATTGCTATATATATTTTGTTTTGAATATTTATTTTTCAATTTCATCTCTTAAATTTAATTTTTATATTAATTTTGGTCCTTATTTTTATAATTGTTATTTGCTTTTCCCTTATCATTTTTTTATTGAAATTTTTTATCTATCAAATTTGGTCCTCATTCTTTTGATTGTTACTTATTTTATTTGAAATAATTTATGAAATGTTTATTATTATTATTTTAATTTCTTCATCTTTCATTTTTTTTATTTTTTAGATTTGATCTATATTATTTTGATTATTATTTATTTTATTTAAGATAATTTATGAAATTATATTTTTTTTTAATTTCATTCTCATTCAACTTTTTAATTTGTAAGATTTGTTCCCCATTATTTTAATAAAATTGAGAAAAATAAAACATTAATAAGTTATTTTCCAGCTCATTTTCCATGACATAACCAAACATTGAAAAGTGTTTTCCAACTTATTTTCCATTACACTACCAAACATCAGAAAATAATTCACTTTCCCGAAATTCACTTTTCCAGAATTCACTTTCCAAAAGGAAGTTACTTTCCAGCCTAATAGCAAATAGACTATTAAATTTTAAGCATTAACACACAACTTATTATGAATTATCAAAGGCAAATAACCTAGTTTAAGGTGATCAATTTGTTATTATCAAATTCATCAGAAACATATTTGTTATCTCACATTTTCATAGCATAGTAAAAATATTAAATAACCCTTAAAAAACAAAATTTATTTAATTTGCCTCTAGAGGTTTTTACATAATTTCATTTTAATTTGAAAATTAAAATAACTAGATTTCTTTTAAAATCATATTTTTTTAGGCTTGCATCTAAAGATTTTTTTTGTCATTTTATTCTGTTTTGTTTTTTAATTAGCAAGTAGATCAGGGGGAGATTAAGTATTTTAAAAATATAAAATATTATTAAAAATAAAAAGTTGTTAGTGCATGCATGGCATGTGCTAGCATGCGGAAGATGCCTGTGCGTTTCAGGCGGAGTGTGCAGCGCCTCCTCGTAGCCAAAAAGGCCAACCACCATGTTATCTGAAGTGTCGCGTCCTCTGGGGTGGTATGTGTACTGTGATTCGTGGTGTTTGAAATTTTTTTATCCACCTTCTTTTCTCTCTCCTATACTCGGAAATTGTGTTGACCCAATCATAATTAAAAGTTTTTCTCTAATTTTGTTATTTCAATTGTAGTCCTTATTCTTTTAATTACTCTTTATTTGTTTTGAATTCTTTATTTGTTTGATTTTTTTTTCAACTCTTAGCATTAAATCTTATTTTATTTTTATATCAAATTTGGTCGTCAATCTTTTAATTGCTACTTTTTTTATATATTATTTTCTTAATTATTTGTTTTTTTAATTTTATCCTTCATCATTTAATTTTCATGTTAGATTTGGTCCTTATTGTTTTGATTGCTTTTTTTAATTTTATTTTTGAAATTGAATTTTTTTTAATTTCATCATTTAATATTTTGTTTTCAATTTCATCATTCGATAGTAGGTTTATTAAAGATAAAACTTATTTATTCTTTATTCTTTATTTTTCTTTACTATGAGGATAACTTAACCTCATGACTCGGGTCGTGAATTTTTTAGGCTAACTCAGATTGACTCGGGACTTTTACATCATTTTATTTCATTTTAGTTTTATGTCAAATTTGTCTTCATTCTTTTAATTGATTTTTTTTATTCTTTTTTGAAATTGATTTTAATTTTTTAATTTCATCGTTTAATATCAGATTTTGAGAATTGATTTTCATAATTTTTTTATGCGATATCCAAGTCTCATTACCCAGATCATGAGTATGAAATGTTAACCCGGATTAACAACATATTTTTTTACATTGATTTTTTTTATTTCAACCTTCAACATTGGGTTTATTAAATATTAAATTTTGTTTCTTTTTTAATTGCTTTTTTGGTCCTTATTTTTGTAATTGCCTTTTTTTAAATTGATTTTTTTAATTTTATCCTTTAACACTAAATTGTTGATAATCGGGCTTCATAATTTTTTTGATGCGATGATTCTAATCTCATGACCTATGTCATGGGTATGAAATTGAGTTGCTTCTTTTTTATTTTTTTATCGATTTGCTTTCTATAAGGATGACCCGACCTCACGACCCGAGTCATGGGTTTGTCATGCTAACTTGAATTTGCTTGGAGTTTTTTCTGTAGTTTTTTATTTTATACTTTAACATTGAGTTATTTAAGAATTCATCTCTATATTATTTTTTTTGCCTTTTGGAAACCATTTTTTTCTACTGGTCATTGTAATCACATTTTCTCTTTACATTCCATACATTTACTGTCATTTTTTTTATATAATTAAATTAAATCATCATATTGGACTCATTAGAGTCTATAATTTCAGTTCAAGAATTTGTTTTTGTTTTAAAACACACTAGCAGTGCTTGAATATTGTTTTTTTTAAGTTATAGAAAAAACTAACCTTACCGTGACAAAGCTCGGGTCACATATAAGTAACGAGAATTGTTTTTAAAAAATTGTTTCTTATCAAATAAGAAAAGAATGAGAATTAATAATTTTGCGAAAATAATGGACGAATATTATCAAATACATCAAGGGTTTTATGCAGTTTTTGTTATTATACGAGCTAAACACATAGGTTTCATTCAGTTCTACCACAGAATTTTAGGGCATCCAAAGTTAAACCATTGTAAAGAAAAAAAAACCTTATATCCAATATTGTCAAAATCACGAGTTGACTCATAAAATCGTACAATTTTACGAGTCAACTTATATATAACGTGTAAAATCGGGTTAAAAACTTGAAAACCAGTAAACTCAGTCAAAGTCGGTCAACTCATTAAACTTGGACCAAGTTTACGAGTTTGACAAAAGTTACAAAATTTATTGCTTCTCGGTTTGAATCCCGACTTTGCCTTTTAAGTTTTGCCCACTCCCTAGCCTCCCCTTTTCCCTTTGCCTTTTGCCCAAATCTTACATTCTCAACCCTAGCATTGCTAGCCCCAGCAACGCTAATTAAGGTTTGGGATTTTATTTGGGACTTAGACAGGGTCGGTGAGAGAGGGGGAGGGAGAGGAAGAGGGGGGGTAGTGAGGAGGTGATTGTTTTGGTTTTGAGGAGGGAAGTGGAAGTGGAAGGGAAGGGAAGGGAAGGAGGAAAAGAGAGTTTGAAGTATTTGGAGAGAAGAAATCTATTGAGGGGGATTTGAGAGAAGAAGAATTTCAGGGTGGTGGAAATAGAAGCCATGGGAGGAGGAGTAAAGTAAAGAAATGCAAGAGAGGAGGAGAATGAGGGTGTGGTTTTTAAAGGAGGCCGGCACAATCAAAGTGATAAGAAGGATTTTGTGTGGTCCACATTTGAGATGAATATTTTACTCTTATATAGTTTAATTAAATTGCTTTGATTTTAATTTGCTCTTATCTAGTTTAATATTTCAAAAACAAATTAACATGTTTTTTGCAACTTGCGAAGTTCAAGCAACAAATTGGGTTACAATGAATGCCAACAAGTATTTTTATTATCTTTTATGTTTATTATTCTTATAATTTCAGTATCAAGGGAGGATTTTATTGATGTTCTTGAAATATCGCATGCATATAGCTTGTACATTGATAAAAACCAAAATGAATAAAAAAATTGTTTTTTAAAAAATTGTTTTTGAAATGATGACTAATCTAGTGGAGATATTTTTTTTCTAATTTCAATCAATACATTTAGGATTAGGCTAATGAATGACCCTTAAAACACTTATTAAAAATAATTTAATATTTTTAATCAATCAATTATTTGAATTATATATTTTAAAATGTTTGAACATTTTTATTGTTTATTTTACTTTTATTTTTATTGTGTTATATTATTATTTACTACTTGATTGTAATTGTCAATATAGAATTAGTTAAAATATTTTATTTATAATTTATAATTTTATAATCTGAATTTATATTGTATATGTTTTGTATTTTTAACCTTATTCTGGGTTGGAAATCAAACAAAAAATTTCCATACTATAGAATTGGGCTAAACCTTGCAGGTACAAGAACTTAGCCCATAGTATTCAAGCCACCCGAAAAACTTAGCCCATGAATAAGCAAACGTAAAATCCACTACCACTAGGGTTTATCACCAGGGCTTCTTCTCCTTGTTTGAGAAGCAAAGCAAGCAGCATTTTTCAGTCTTCTCATCTCTAAATTTCTACAAACAGCTCACTCCATCTTCCATCAATGGGGAAGAAAAGAGAGAGGCACCAAAATCCAGAACCTTTCCTCCCAGAGGATACAGACTCTATTGCCTCCTCCACTAAAACACGATCCAAAGCATCAAAACACCACCAGAAACAGCAAAAAGTAGTCCTCGCTTTATTTTTTATCCCTTTTCTTTCTTCTTTTTAGGTTCTGTTTCTCTCTCTCTCTGTCCCTCTAATTTTGTAATGGTTTTGTACTAGATGATATCCTCGGGGATGAGCTCGAAAATCTTGAAGCAAGCGTTGATTCAGCAGAAGGAGATTCAAGCCGAGGAGAGAAACCCTAATTTTAATGCTCTGGAGGAAGAATTGCTTGAGCCTGAAGGAGAGGAATGTGCCGAGGATCAAATTGATGATTTTAGTGGCTTCTCCGAGACTCAAAGCCAGTTTAACGATTATCCTGTCAGTATCTCCATTTGTTATCTTAAACTTATTTTTTGAGCTGTTTTTTTGTCAATTTTGTTGGATTGGATTTATTTTTATTTTTAAACTTGTTTTGTAAAAGGAGTGAAACTGGATGGTTTGGCAGGAGGGGATTGATGAGAATGATGAGAAATTGCTGGAGGCATTCTTGTCAAAGGATGCTGGTCCACAGCGAACACTTGCCGACCTTATTATTGAGAAATTAAAAAAGACTGATGCAAATGTTTCCTCAGGTCATACTCTTACTTGAAATCAGTTTTTTTTTTTTTTTTATAAACCCCTGATTTATATCTTTAGCTTGTGCATTTAATATTGTGTTTACTTTTCTGTACTTGTTTGAATCTGTATAGTTCACTGTTTATGCTGAATATCTTTGTTTGATTGCAGAGTTACAGCCTATACCTAAGTTGGACCAGTCTCTGATAGATTTGTACAAGGGGTAAAATAGCTACCCTCTTTTTGGACATTTTCTTTCCATTTTCTCTTAGTAAAATATTTTTCGGAACAGATTTGTGAAGGAAAGCGTTTTGAATATGATGCACACATTTTGATATGATTATGTGTAGAGTTGGCGAGTATCTTAGTAAATACACAGCTGGAAAGATACCTAAGGCATTTAAGCACATCCCTTCTATGCAACTTTGGGAGGATATCTTGTACCTGACTGAACCTCAGAAATGGTCACCAAATGCAATGTATCAAGCCACTAGAATCTTCTCTTCTAATTTGGGTGCAAAGAAGGCAGAGCGTTTCTATAGGCTTGTCTTACTTCCTAGGGTTAGAGATGATATTAGGATGAATAAGAGGCTGCATTTCAGTCTGTATCAAGCTTTGAAAAAGTCTCTGTATAAACCAGCTGCATTCAACAAGGGAATATTGCTTCCGTTGTGTAAGGTATATACTAGCATGAAAATCTTCTGCATGTTGTTTATTCTATAGAATTTGATAACTGGCTGATTTGCTAATCCGTGACATTCCAGTCTCTTAATCAGTAGCTGATTTGCTAATCTGTAATGTTCCAGTCTCTTACTACTGCCTCTTCACCAAGTCATAATAAGTTGTTAATGCTGGTCTTCTTAGATTGACTGATGCATTAGTTTGCTGCTATCCTCTTTCTATCTCATACCTCCCTGTTTTTGTTTAGATCCTAACTGCTACTTTGTAACTTACATGTTACAATGCAGGACAAGGTGGAAGGATCAATTAGGGTTTAAACAAATTGAATTTTTATGTTTTTTTTTTAGTGGAGAATTGAAATTACAGTAGGCAATCCAATTTGTAACTGCTAAAGAAAAGAGGCTCACAGGAGCAAACTCAAAACCTGAATAAAGACCTCATAGGATAGACAAAACTAAACTCCCCGCCAATAAATTTATTGGCCTCCAATTGATAGGATGCCTGGTTCTGATAATTTTTTATTTAATGAACCACTAATTGTGCTTTAATATAAACCCCTTTTTTCTTACTTGATATGCAGTCAGGGACGTGCACTCTTAGGGAAGCTGTTATTGTTGGAAGTATCATTCAAAAGGTCTCCATTCCTATGCTTCATTCATGGTATGCTTACTTTTGCAGAGGATAATCATGTATGTTTCAATGCATGTCTTGATTGGTAATCCAAAGGATTCTGCCTGTGTAATTATAACATCATCTTGTTACCTGTTAAGAAGGCATGATTAACCCCATTTTGAGTTGATCTATGACTGGATAGCCCTTCTGAATACCCCTCAAACCTAGTGGATGCAACTCTACCATCCACATTCCATATTCCGAAGTTCTTGAATCTTGCATTTCACGACCCACTGTAAATTGACTTTACGCATTTACCTGTTACAATCTCTTCATTGTTTAGTTTGAATTTCTTGTAGAGAAAGATAAGAATTTCATGATTAACATATGCATTATGCATTTTATGACGTTACCCCAATGCTTTTAATCATTTCAAACCATTCCTCTTTATTTCCCCCCTCATTTTGAGACACTAGTGCTAATTTTAACAGCCAGCAAACGAGGATAAGATGCTTCTGTAGCAGCTGGAACTTTGCACCTTCTATTTTTCCAAGTTTCATGATTTACCTATGGATTTTATGAATTACACCAATGCTTTTAAACATTCAAACCATTCTGCTTTATTTCCCCCCTCATTTTGAGATATACAAGCGATAATTTAAACATTCAGCACATGAGGATGAGATGCTTCTGTAGCAGCTGGAATGTTGTGTTGCACCTTTTATTTTTCCAAGTTTCAAATGCTCGGGGAGGAGTCCAACTCAAACATTTCAATGGAATTGCAGTGTTGCAGTGTTGAAGCTTGCAGAGATGGAATATTGTGGCACAACAAGGTATATAAATGTTTAACACGTATTGAAAATAAAAAAGGAACGTGTAACAGTTAGCAGATTTACTTGTTTATCCATGCTATTTATGTATGTGGTTTGCCTGTGTACTTCAACAGTCCATGGTCCTAATTATGCGTGAAAGCTTTGTACAAAGTTTTCTATGTTTCATGTGAAACACTTTGTGATGAATGATCGTTCTCCTTGCTTTCAAAGAGATTCTAATACTCTACTAGGAATTATCACACAAAGAGGCATCGAGCTGGAATTTTATATAAATATGGTCTCATAAGTCATGCCTGACAAGGATGCAAGCCTACCCCTGATTTAGGAAAATGAGTCATGACTTAGGTAGCAGGGTCCTGGCAATATGTACCTTGGGTTTCTTGATGTGATGGTTGTTCCAAATAATTATTGATGCTTGCAAATAAACTTCATAATAAAATACCGAGAAGAAAACTTGTAAGTATGGAGAAGGTAAGTAATGAAACAATTGGTGATATTAAGAAGTGTTTTACTGTTCTGAAACAACTGTTGATGCCTGAACCTGTGTAGTGTGGTTCCATACTTTAACCCGGGAAGGAATAGGCAATAGAAAATTCAAGAGAATGGACTTTTTTTAAAAAATCTTTTCCATTTTGGATCTGGTGCTTTTTTAGCTGCCAAATGATCTGAATAGTACTTGACAATGTTACTTTGGCAAACCATCGCAGTTATTTTATCAAACTTCTATTGGACAAGAAATATGCCTTGCCATTTCGCGTACTTGACGCAGTTGTTGCTCATTTCATGAGATTTCTCGAGGATACAAGAATAATGCCTGTAATTTGGCACCAATCGCTTCTTTCATTTGTGCAAAGGTTGGTATTTTTTTCCATGTTCCTTTTAATTGCCTCTTCTCTTTTCAGTTGTCTGAATTCTATCTGCTATGTATTGACTTTAAATGCTTAATATTGAATGGGAGCTTAAGGGTGTTTCTTGCTTGATTTAGCCACATCACGTCTATCTTTTGCATTGTTTCAGATGCACTGTTTAATGTTATGTGTACATACTCTTCCTTTTCACTTTGTTTTATGATGCATACATGTAACCTGACTGATCAAGAAAGGGGAGCAGGGGTAATGGGAGATGATTCTCTTTTACTGTGTTTTTATACGTGTTTCATATATGTCCTCTATCTGATAGCTCATACGAAACACTTACTGTAGCAAAGTAATTAGTATGGATCTGTTTTGCTAATTCAACAGATGCAGGTCAACAAGGGAAATTACCAATAATTACTATTTTCAAATTATTTGTAATTTTATTTATTGTGTGCTTTTTTCATTTTAGGAAGTTTTCCACTTGAAAATAATTGCAACAATTAGGATTTTATTATAGTTACGGCATTTTATTGGTATTTTTTTTGAGTAGCGAATTTGTTTTCTTCTTTAGTCTGAGACTCCTCTAGGTTTTTTCTGTGTCGACAAGCACGTATTGTTTGTAATTGAAAAGCCATTTTGATGGATGGGATCTATGAATGTTGCTACCTCGCATAATCAGGTGTCTCTCGGTGTTCTTCTCTTCGATGTCTATATTATATTTTGTTTCTTCTTTGAGCAGCAATGGAACCTTTTTTCTAGCAGCAATAAAATTTTTTTGGAGGTGCCAATTGATGTAGAGAAGGAACATGAATTAAAGAAATAAAAAGAAAAAAAACCCTAGAGATTGACTAGGGGTTCTTTGAATCACAAGGAAAGAAGAACAAACATTCTTCAGGTGAAACAATCAATTTCGAGGTCATGATAATTGATTTAATTATTTAAAACGCCATTCAATTACATAGAATGTGCTTCTATAGGCACATGAGAAATCTAGAAGATCCCTAAACTAATGAAGGAAACAAAATCAACAAAAACCATTCTTAGCAATAATGAAATCTTGGTTATTTGCAACTATTGTAATCAGAGAACTTCTTAACAATGATAGAACTACACAATTAACAAAATTACAAGTAATTTGAAAATAACCCTTCTTGCCATGCATCCTAACTGAAGATTAGGACTCTCATTTCACACCATGTGCATTCTGCCAACTGAAATTGTTGTGTTCGCATTAGTCTTTGTTAATTACTGTGCCTTGATGGGCAACATCAGAATAGGCAGTCTCAAGGTATATTTTATTGTTCTTCCCTTGTTTCTGAATTTCCATCTCCCCCTTTTGGAATACTTGCTGAGAACTTGAGATTTCCTTTTTCAGCCTAATATCTCCTTTGAGCAGCACTGTATGACATGAGATGCTTCTTCCTAAACTCTCTTGCATTATTTATTAGTTTTTATGCTATTAAATCAAGTAGCTGCCTCAAAACACATTTGCCTTTTCACTCATACAATTTTTGTTGAAATCTCTCAGATACAAGAATGAACTGCAGAAGGAAGATAAAGATAATCTTAGAAGACTAGTTCTAAGGCAAAAGCATAAACTAGTGAGACCATCATCCATTAGATAGTTCTCTTATATGTTTACACACATAATATTGCAAATTGAGTCGATTTTATATTTTTCATTGAAATGTTTTAATCTCTGCACCCATTTTGATTGCAGGTATCTCCAGAAATAATCAGAGAGCTAGACAACAGCCGCAATCGTGGGGAGAAGGATGATCCCATGTCAATAAATATCCTTTGCATGCAAAATTAACTTTATACTGCTTTTTTGGTTCCTTGCCTGTTCTATTTATTATGTTATGCCAGCAGGCGGTAACATTTTTTTTTAGATTTTCCTGCATATTAGCCTGTGAGTGTTTGTTTATGAGCTAATTATGAAGTAGGAAAATGAATTGAAAAAGCCATATTTTTGGAATAAGGATGACAATGAGATGGATCAGTGGTGTTTAAGGGCCTCTAATTTTGATTGTACTTTCTAGGTTTGCCGTGGTCATGATATGTCCTTTGTGAATACTAAAGAGATTGGGTAGACTGAATTTGGTTTATTGATTAGAAGCTAAGAAGTATATTTTCACAAGCGGCATGCATTCATAATATTTTGTGATAAAAAAGGTTGCAAGTATTCATGTCTTCTGAGACTTGAGTAGGTTTCTGACAAATCGTATCTTTTCTCTATTCTTGGATATTGATGATTTTAAGTCCTTGTGTTACATGCGTGTAATACAATGTTCTTACATGCATTTGGTTAAGTTGGTCATGTTTGTTTAGTTATTTGTATTGAAGGTTTATGAGAGTTTCGATTACAAATGAATGGTTTGCACCTCTTTATGGAGGTTTTGATTTGCTATAAATTATCATGGAGTTGGTTTAAAACGGAGAAATATGTTTTTTTCATAAGAACTGGAATTATAATGATAGGTACTGTTAGTGAAATTTTACATTTTATCTACCCTGGTCCTGCAATTATACACAGTTGGATAAATTTTTTATTCCTTGACTTCCTCGTTACCATCTCCTGTTTCTGTGATCAATAAAACAATTGAGGAAGACAGGTTTGATATTCCAGAAGTACCTATGGAGGAGGACTGAATGCTTAGCCTTGGTATGACAGTCATCCTCTGATTATTTTGTTGTTAGCTAATAATTTTTTAGTGTGCCTTTTCTTGCAGGGATGTAATCATTCAAGTTGCTTATAAGTTAATCTTCGCATAGCTGCCAGATTCTGGTGCTGAAGCTCTTTCAGCTTCTCTTAAACTAATTGAATATTAGATTCCCATTGCAGGTTACTGACTGGGAGCTTTGATGAGATTCAGGCTTGCATGTTTTTTGGGTGAATTCATATTATATATTAAATGCAGGTAAATAGATATTAATTGTCCGGTTTAATCTCAGATATAGGAAAATAGTTTTTAATTTTCCTTGTGTGTTGATTTTCCCTTTTGTATCCTTATTTTAGGAGCTATCTCCAGGTGTAAGGTTTATTTGCTTTCTGATTTTGTAGCAATGATATTTCTTAGTGCTCTTGCAACTTGTTCTTTTGTTCTGATTCATAAGCCAAGCATCAATTTTTTGTTTCGATTTGTTTTGCATCAAGCGTTTCTGCATTAACTCATAGACTCTGCTAACGTCATAGATTAAGCTGACCTCTTACTGAATAGTTGTCTCAATTGTCAACATGTCAATGAGTTTTTGCTCGATGAACCTTAGATTTGAGGTTAATTGGTTTTCATTTCCCTTTTGTTGCAAATTCTCTTCAAAGCATGGTGCAAATAATGAATGCCCAAGAAAATCTTTGATCAAATACACTGACCGTTGCACTTCATGTATCCCCTTATCAGTTGCTACACCAGGGCATGTCTCATGCAGTAGGTTATGTACAGCTCTGAGAAGGTGAATTACAATGTTTGCCTGGAGCCATAGTTTTCTCAACTGAGTCGTCGCTGAAAAATGCTATAGTTTTCTCAGAACTCTTACCCTGTTTGGTAGTTGGTGCATGAGTTAGGCATGCAAGCATGTATGATCAATATACATTTGATGACTTGGAATTTACTGGGTTGAACCTCTGCTGAACGAATATAAACCCGGCAAGCGCATCTTGAATTGTTTCGTTGCAGCCTGCTAGACTGTTTTCTAGTTTTCGAAGGCACGGTGCCTGCACAAGTCCCGAACTATTCAGTGTCTTGTTTTCTTCCAATTTTTGAGATGTCATTACCCATCAAAATCAAGGCCCGTAACAAATTCCTTTGGGATTGTGCCAATGAAATGAATGATTTTATTCTGGCCTAGCCAATTGTGAAATTTACGCGAGAAGTTTCTATAAATATATTGCAAGGGCTAGCATGAAATCAAATCACGTGAATCATAAACAATGATAATTAATGTTTGTCTCTATCAAATGGGTTTTACCCAAGAACGGGGAAAGTATGGAGATCAGCTATTATTGATCTCCAAGAGATGAGTATTCGTCATATCAGTGGGGTGTTTAAAATCAAGCTAACATTGCCATCATTAATTTCAGTGCACATCACAGAATCGTGTCGGCGCCGGCATGGCCACCATGGATGGCCCCTTGCTTATTTATTATGCGAGCGACTGGACTGTATTCAAGGTCAACTTTTCAATCATACATATTGCCGATCAGCCAATACACAAACATGACTTCGATTCTCTTTGGCTGCAAATCGCAATGTATAGCCTAATCTGACCAAGAAATAGCATTTTATGGCTGGCATTAGATACTCGGGTAACGTATTCGTCTGCCAGATATGCCATGTTACTATAATTGTTAGATGTCTTGGTCTGCGTTAAAGAGCGCTGAGATGTCACATACCTGCCATCTTCAGGCAGCATATCTGATTTGCTATCCTTATCCGCTGCTTATTTAAATCATAGTTTGGTACATGTTTATACTATAGATTAAGCCCGTGTGACAACCTAACATACCTATTTAAGGTACTCGAATCGCCACGTTGAAGCTCTATGATAAAAGCTTAGCATCATCATACAGCACGAAGTCACCGATATTTTTAAAGAAAGTTCTTGGTTGGATTTGCATATTGTTGCTTTCATGTGGGCAAGGCATGCCATGAAGTCACCGATATGTAAGGTGCATGAGGAAGATGACATGGACATGGGAGGTGACTGAATAGCCGGATGCCACGTTAATGTTTTCGCAGGAAAAAAAAAAAAAAAACACAAACCGAAAAGTTCTCTCACAATATATACGCAAAAATATTCATGTCAGTATGTCACCATTGATGCAAAGGGACCAGCTGTTAGCCTCTTGACACGTATGGTTTCGGTCATCTTTTCTCTTGTTTTCTCCTGTGGATTTCTGAAGAATTTGGAGCTTTCAAAAATCTTCGGCGGAAAGCAGCTCATTATTGGCTTGTGGTCCAGTTGATTATCCAGCTCCAATCGGCATGCAGGATCTCTTCCTTTGTGTTGAGGACTATGAGTCTTCGGTGACCTTGTGGTCCTATGTGGAATAAGTAATTGTGGCCTTGTGGCCTGTGGGTGTAAGAAGTGGAGCTTTGATATCTATGTCTGTCAGCATCCATGTAAAGCTATTTGTCCACTCCCTATTACCTACTCAACACTTCACCTGATTAATACGTTTTTTTAGGGCCCTTGACCATTAATTTCTCATCGATCTGTTGTTATCAGCCTGGGTTTTAAACAATTCAAGATTCCTGATCGTCTGCTGTTTCCAAGTGAACATTATAACTGAGGTAACGTGGTTTATCTATCTATGGCTGTCAGCAGCTACAGTTTGAAACAAATTTGCTCTTGATCTTCGCTGGCTCGTGCTTTGAAGGTCAAGCAGTTTTTTAAGCCCATGCTAATCAAATCCAGCTACGTACTCACTTTTGACAGCTGAAACCCAGCGTGAGACCTTTCTTCATTTGTGGCTGGAATTTCTCTTCGTGAGTTTTGTCGTCGTTGCTTTATGGGTAAGAAAATTGACGCCTGTTATACAATTCGTCCTAGGCTGGCATTTGCATATTTCTTTCTTCATCTCTGGCAAAATTGTCTCGAACCACACGTATTTTGCTTATAGTTACCTATATATTTAGGTACACATTTGTTTATTAATTTTCCACATGAGCTTCCAATTCTAAGGTATTTCTTTGACATGGCAGCTTCAATTATGTGGCTGCAATAAATCCCACGAATGCAAGGGCTTTATAGGCTTTAAAGTTCACAAACATTTTCAATTCCAACCATGACCTAACCCTTTCTTTTTTTTGTACAGGACATGTTATTTTGATTGACGTTTTGTTCTGCTCAAGGGATTTTTTTATAAAAAAAAATATCATAAGAAATTAAATTTTTTGCAATATAATACTATTAATTTTTTTTTGATGAAATAATATATTTTTACTTTGTAGTGTTTCAGAATAGCGACATTTAAACATGTTGCATTTCTAAAATACGGTAACTTAATATGTAGTCTCACTATCAATTCTGTGACTCAACTGGTTAATTCGGCTATATGAATAAGTAGATCTCTTCATACAAAAACTATAATTTTATTAATTTTTTCTTTTAATATATTTATGAGTGTCAATAATATAGTTGGACTTGGGATAACGAGTGATTTTAAGCATTCATGTGTGAGTCTGATACAACTAAATGAGGATTTACCCTGAAAAGATTACGTGTATAGCTTAACAGATGTATTTATGGATAAGTCGGACAAATCTAGACACATGAAAAGGTTTGGTCGCACTAGACTAGAACAATGGCTCAAAAAGACCATAACTTTTGATCCGACCGTTGGATAACACTCAAATTTTTATGGGAGTTTTCAGATGCCGCTTTCCTTCAAGTGTAATATGGAATTGTTACTCCAACCGTCAGATCTTTAGATATTCAAGATATCATTCCTAAACCTTGTTTTGGTAATTTTGTGATTTTCCTTGTTATTTTCGAATCCGTCTACCAATCAGTTCTAAATATGTTGCGGTTAAAATTACAATAATAAAATACAATAATAAAAAATAAAAGTGTTATTTCACCAGAATTTCTTGCTATATGTTAACTCATTTATTTATTTATTTTATATGCTAATTACCCAATTTTTCCTGGAAAAAGATTGGAAAGTTCTAGATCATGACTTTGCTTGCCAGTCCCGGGCGTATTTTCGGTGGAAAGCTAGCCTGCGTGGGTTCCAAGTCAAGGCGTAGAAAATTTGGTGCTGCAGGAGGCATTGCAGGCTCTAGAAATTTCTCCGTTGGAGATGTTGACAGTGATGGAAGCATACATGACCTATGGCCTCTACGTAGTGAGTAATTGTAGATTTTCAATGTAGGGTAGGATAATATCTTCAGCCACCACTTAAATTCCAATTACTAATGGTCAAAGGAATGCATGCAACTCCAACAATTCGTGTGGAAATTAAAATGCGAAGCTTTCATGAAACTTAAATTTGTCTAACAAAATTACTCACCAGGAATTCTGGAGAAATTTCAGGCCTCAAAACGTACACTTGGTGTTAGAATTATATCTGAGGTCATAAAATGTTCCAATTTTGACACAGATTGCTTACATATAGCAGTGACGCCTTTTCTGGTCTGTGGTTAAAACATTTAAAGATCAACCTCCTGCATGCTTAAGCAGCTGCCATTAATGGCGACCAAGTATGCAGTCAAACTAGCCATGATGCTGAAATCCTGCATGGGGCCGGCGGCTGATAAGCCAACAATACTTAATTTACTGTTTTGATGCGGGTTTCTCGCCATAGCTGCAAATAATTATTAGTTCAACAATGACAAGTACAGCCTGACTTTGCTCACGGTGATGAGTGCTGTATTTAATTAGTATATACTCTATAATTGAACTGCGATACCTTACAGCTCCGGTCGAGATTTTCTTGAATATAAAATAAAATATTAAGATGTTGTTAAATTTTTTAGTTAAAAAAAATCATGTGTGGATTAATTTGATATAATTTAGTTGATTTTATGGGTTTAAAAGTAATTTAAATAACTTTTAAAAATATAATTTGACTAAAAAATTTCAAGATATTTTTTTTAATATTAAAATAACAACATACTGGATTGATTTGGAGTAAACTCTGGTTAATCTGTCAAATCCGTGCCTGAATTATGAGACAATGATAACTTCATAGAAAACAAATCAAAATAAATTATGAAATCTAATTTCCAATCAATTTAATGTAGAAGAATGAAATTAAAAAAAAAAATTAAAAAAGAAGCTAAAAAAGTAACATGAGTTAACCTATCAAACCTACAACCCGAGTCATAAGACCGAGATAATTTTATGGAAAACAGATTGGAACAAATCATGAATTTCAATCTTCAATCAGCTAAACGTTGAAGAAATGTAATTTTTTTTTTTTTATAAAAAACAACTTAAATCAATCCGTCAAATCTATTACTTGGATTATCAGACTAAAATAACCCCATAAAAAAAAATTTACAATTTTCTTTATCAACATATATGAACACATTGCTCGACTAGTGTAGTATAGTCGACGCGTACCTCACCTCCATCAACCGTAGGAGTCATGCTCGTGAATTTCAGGCACTTCGATGCGGCTTATAAGACAGCTGCCATTGCCAACATGAATAATAAGATTGCCAATATAAATTATTTCCTCTTCCTCAAGCTCCTTTCAGTAATTGATTTTGGGATTTCTGGATATATATTGTGCTTAAATGTTGACTTTGTAATTTCATGCTTATAATAATCCAAAATGTCTCACGAGATGGATCATTTATGCAATGCCATGTCAGTATGTTGGAAAAGCTTCAATGATCCTGAATGGGATTTCTGCAGCTTTTAAGCATAAGAGTCAAGAATGTTTGTCTTCTTTATTATTGTTTAGCTCACTCCAGACAAGTGTAAATGAATTGAAGTCTAGCTACCAATCAAAGAACCAAAAAGAAAAGAAAATGTTACAAACACGATGAAATCATTGATTTTGTGATTCTGGGGTCAGAGGCCGGTGCTTCAGGCTTCTGATAAAAGCACTTTAAGAGACAGAGATGGAATAAAGCTTGCTGTATCTGTCATTTCGCCTGCAACTTTGGGAATTTGGTCATACATTTCACACCTAAACCAAAACCAAAACCAATTTGTGTTTCTCCTTTCTCTGCCTTTGTCGCCTTTGCCCTATTCATCTAAATTATCAAGATGGGTAATCTGGCTCTGACTGGCTCATCTAAATCATCTACATCAAAAGCTGATACATGTATTAAATTAAATAAATGAAAAATCATCAAAGTTTGATCAAAAATTTTGTTTTTGTTTTACTATATTTAATAATTTTGATTTTTAAAATCAATTTTGAAAACCAAGCAAAAATTAAACAATGTTTGATCAAAAGCTAAATTGAAAAGTTAAGATGTATATCTAAATCAATATATTCAATCTCAGAATACCGGACCATGAATCCAGTTGTCTTCAATCACTTTGTTTTTTGAAATTAATTTTTTATTTAACTAAACGATAATAAAAATAAACACACACATAAAAAAAATGAAAAAAAAAGACTATTATGTAGAGTTGAACACCTATTAATATCATAAAAAATATTGAAATCTTATTTGTAGACCAAGTAAAAATTAAATGATATTTTATTAAAAAACTAAAAATATTTTTTTAATTTATTTTGTTTCAATTAATCTTAATTAAAATATAATACCTGCTAGGTTAGGCATCCCACACTTACATTTAGTTATTTTATTTTACTTAATTTATATTTAGATAAAAATAAATAAATTAAAGCTAAAAAAAGGGCCCGTTAAAAGCAAAGGTCATGCATGACTAGCCTTTTTCTCTTTTTTTTTCCCCACTAAAATTGCCCCTATTTTTTTTTAAAAGAAAATCAGATGATGCGTTTTTTTCTATCCCAGTTTCCCACCACAAACACATAGTTAGAAAATTGAGCCGATGTTTTCTGATCTAAAAATGCATTTTCAATTCATTTTCACCGAAAACACGTAATAAACATTTTTATTATGATAATAAACCAACGAATCAACCCAAAAAACCCCAAAACTTTTCTGAAAACACAAATCAAACCCAAAGAAAAAGTCATCTCTAATCCCAATCTATTTTTTTCTACAAGATGAAAAGAAAAAAAACACCTCAATGGAACTCATCTCATCGAATGGAATCTGTTAACACAAATAAATATATTTTTCATAAACAAAAAGTGGTCGACCAATGACATTCTCTCTGTATTGCTATTTTTCGGTGATTTTCTCTTTTCACTTTTAAACTACGAATTAAAAATATAAGAAAAATAAAGTTTTGGACTAATTTTTTTTTTTAAATAAAGGGATTGTGATAGAAAAAGGAAAGCATGGAGACGAAAACAAACTTTTTTGCAATGAGTTTCATACTGGACTCTCGTCCTTTTTCTCTCAATTGTGTCTTTCTATAACAAATTATAAGAAATTGATCATTAATTTGGTTACAAAAGGATGCAATCAAAGAGAAAAAAAGTTTGATTACCATAATAAAAAAGAAAAAAAATTCACTGCTCTAATCCATAGTGAAATGTGAGAGGGAGCATAGTTTATTTTGCATAGCAAAACCACCAACTTTGAATATCCTGGTTTAGGTTTAGGAATATCAGGGTTGATTCATGTGATTTATGGTTTATTTTTTCTATTTGCTGCATCATTATACCTTAATCTTCCATGTACTATCTCTCTGTGATTTTAATTTGGTATAATTTGGTTTTTATCTTCGATTGAAGTTCTGGGCTCATATTGTGTTTTTGTTCCTGAGAAAATTCAAATGAAAACACCCTTTTGATCTTCATTATTTATTTTCTAAGTGTGGGTTGTGTTTTTAGTCCACGGGTCAGGCTGGGAAGCCCAGTTCATGTGGCTAGGTCGAGCCTCTTAAAGCTTAAGGCCATGATTAGCAAGTCTATAATTTATTAAAAAAAAAAATATGTTTTCAGGTCGTCAAGACATGTTTGCAAACACATTTTTATGATAAGTTTCAAATTCGGAGATTATGTTCTTTTTTGCTTTTTTTTTTGCAGAATCGATTTCTGAAGCTTGGAAGGAGTGTCAACATAAAAAAGAAGAAGGAATCTTTCCCTTTTCATATTTAATATTCGGGGTTGTAAACTTATACGTAAGACACTTTCTCAGTATTAAATAAACTAGTTATTTTTTCAAATATAAAAATAAAAAAAATCCATCCTTAAAATATACATTTAATTTTTAAATTGCATATGGTCGAGTTTCTCTAAAAAATCATGTTTCTATTTTTAAATAAAAAATACAAAACAAAAAAACTATTGCATGATTTAGCATACCAAGAAAAATAAAAATAGTTTTTAAATTTTGTATGCAACATGAATTTAATAACAAATTTATTAAAGTTACGAGAACTTGGCTTAAATGTCAAAAACACAAAAAGAAACTAATTTGTTTATTTTTAATATCAAGAATTATGAACTTAAATTTAAGATTATACACGATATTAAAAGAAATAAATGTAAAAAATATGTTTTGGCTCAACTCTAAAGGGATGGACTTGCTTTAATCAATAAACGAACTAATGATTAGAAAAATATAATAGAGCTTTATTAATAATCGAACAAATAAATAGTGTTGCTTACCTTAAATAAGATGTACTGGGTGATATTGTCATTTCTATACACAACCAGTCTCCTTTTCTATACTCTAAAGACTAGTTAAGATTTCTAATTACCAAAATACTACATGGCAACTCCAAACCTTTTTAACCATAAAAAATACAAAAATTCCTTGCTCTTAGCACACCACCAAAATCCTGATCCAGGAGGATGATCGCCGTAACACCACACATGTACGACACAAACGAAGAAATCATAAAAGAATAAGCTAAAAAAAGAAGATGTTGAACTGCATTAACTTTTCAAACACATGACTCGGGTCATTTGATCAGAAGCACCATATATGGAAAAACCACGAAACCCAATCCCTAATAAATCAAATCTGAAGGATAAAATCAGGAAAACAATTAATTACATAAAAGGATCTAAAATAAAAAAATAAAATTAAAAGAATAAGGGTGAAATTAAAAATAAAAAATAAATTAAAGGGAAAGAAAAGCTTTTTGATTGAAGGGTTAAATTGAAAAGAAAAACAAATCTAACAAAATGAAAAAAAATAAAAAAAATAAGGAACAAATTTGAAAAAACAATACACCATAAACTTAGATTAGAGAACGAAATTGAAAACATAAAATTTTTTATAAAATGACCAAGGAAAAAAATAGAAATCAAAAGAAGGACTAAATAAAAAAAACTTATACATGACATATTAGAATAGAAAATACAATGATACTTGTAAACCCCCGCGTAAAAGTATGATCGAGGGTAATAAGGTTCCGAGGAGTAATCGAAGTTCAGGATGAAAAGAAGTGGATAAATGATGGAGATAATAATAATTTTGATATGTAATGGGGAGGATGACCTCCATAAATACATTTAAAGGTAATGTTAAAATTGAAATGAGGATTATGATTTTTATAGGTTAAAATCCATAACATTGGTAAAACCGATAACATGTTTTGATGGATAAAAGAATAACAAAAATAAAAAAATGATCTCAAGGAATTAGTGTGGTCATAAAAAAAAACTATAAGAAAGGATAGTCCACAAAGATAAAGTAATGCCGTGAGCATCGGTCAAAAATCAATAATATTATCATGAAACGGTAAAAAGTCTGTAAATAAAATAAATAGTGAAAAAGCCAAATAAATATATTTTGGCATAAGAAAATGTTCTTGTGTATTTATTAGAATAATTGGTATAATTTATGCAAGGATTAAATAAGAAAATTTAGATTTTTAGTGTAAAACCACCAACTGAGTAGTTTCAATCCATCACACATAACTTTTAATGTAACTGCTGGATCGGGCTCCAAGTTTTCATGGAGTTTCCTGGCATGTTTTTCTACATTGATTTAAAATTTCAAGTCGATCAGAGTTTGAGAACGGCTCACAATTTAAGCAGAAAATTAGGTAGTCTATGTGATAAATCTAAAGATGCATAAATGAGTGGGAAACTTGTAAATAAATTGAATAGTGCCACCCCTTTCCTCTTTAAAAATCCAGCCAGCAGCTGAATAGAGAGAAAGAGAAGTCTGAATCTGTCCTACAGCCCAAACACTGTTCAGTGTTCAGTCCATATCTCGGGTTCTAGAAGTCCAAATGAGCTCATTCTTCTTTCGGTGGAAAACGGAGACAGATTCCTACAACTTTCATGAAGACCACGTTGCCATATTCTGATTATAGAAATGTCATTTCGTCTAGAAAACAAATCCATACCTAAACCACCAAGTCCACTAAGTCATTAGTTGGCCACTAATTCAATAGTTAATTACCAAATGAATAGTTCTTTTTGGCCTATAAAAGGAGACATTTTTCATTCATTTAGTCATCTTGGTTTTCAGATCAAGATCTTGCTCTTGTTCTTTTTCTTTGTAATTTTGTAATGTTTAAGTTTTGCTTTAAGTAATCTCTTATTTATGTTTTTCATCATAACTATGTTCTTATCTAGTCTATTTATGTTTCTCTTATTCATAATGTTTAGCTAAGTTATTATGTCAAGGTGAAAAGGTTACATTAATGGTGTAAGAATAAATATAGTATAAACGTAACATGGACTTTAATGTTTGATACTAACATGCTTTATATTTGTTATCTTACTCACTTAAAATACATTGCTTGTTAAATAGTTAATCTAGATTTGTGTTGAACAATCCTTGGTACAACAAATATTTGATCCTTTCATAGCCAACTGTATGGTATAACCGACACCTGTGCTATGAAAGGAACTTGATTTGTTGTAAACTTAAGTTATCATCATGAATACCTGACAACATTTACAAGTATTGATATTACACATAAGATAATTAATATAATCATGTTAATAATTTATAATCTGATTGGAACCTCCTTTGTGTGTGGTTTCCAGTTGAGAAATAAAAAGAGTTTATATTATACTTATTTGAAATACGATTAGTGGATCCTCTAACATTAACATTTGTTTTATCATTGTTTAGTCCTTACATCAATATCACATCTCAAAAGTTCTCTTCAACGCCTTTTCATTTACTATTTGTAATTTTATATCGTTGACCTCCCTATGGTTCGACCCCGGTCTTGCCGAGTTATTTATTACTTTGACACTCCTGCACTTGGGATAAGACATCAATCTTTTGATCGTGTCAAGTTTTTAGCACAGTTGCCGGGGAGGTAAATTACTGTATAAATTTTATTTTATTTTTTTCTTTTCACTTTCTCTTATCTAACTTTTGCTTCCTTCTTTTCTTTTGCACTTGCATGAGAGTTTGGTCACACACATTAAGTGGTAGACTTTCTAAGAAATCCTCATCTTCATCCGAAAACATGGCCGAAAAGGATAACCAGTCACTTCATAATGAGAATAATTAGAATAATCATGTTAGGACACTTAGAGACCACATGAATGCAACAAGAATAAGTGCACCATCATGTATAGTTTTTTCTCCTGATGCATCTCACTTTAATTTTAAGCCAGACATTATTCAACTTTTACTTACTTTTCATGGCTTAGATTTAGAAAATCCATACTTGCATTTGAGAGAATTTGAAGAGGTTTGTAACACTTATAATAACTTAAATTGTAGCATGAACACCATCAGATTAAAGCTTTTTCTTTTTTCATTAAAAGATAAAGCTGAAACATGGCTACAAAATCTTAGGTTAGGATCCATTCGTGCCTGGGATGAAATGCAACAACAGTTTTTGAAGAAGTTTTTTCCTTCTCATAGAACAAACTCTTTTAAAAGACAAATCACCACTTTCACTCAAAAAACCAGGAGAAACATTTTACCAATGTTGGGATAGGTATAGAAACTTGCTTAATACCTGTTCTCATCATGGTTTTGAAACATGGAGATTGGTTTCACATTTTTATGAAGGGTTAACACCTAAAGATAGGCAAATGGTGGAATTGATGTGCAATGAAACTTTTGAAAATAAAGACCCTGATGAAGCAATGGAGTACCTAGACTTATTAGCTGAAAATGCTCAAAATTGAGACATTACAGGCACTTGTGAGGCACCAAGTAAAACCCAACCTCATACATCTAGTGGAGGAATGTACAACCTTAGGGAAGATCATGACCTCCATGCTAAATTTACATCTTTACCTAGAAAAGTCGAGGCACTTGAATTTAAAAAGAGTGGTCAATTAAATCTATTCAAGACATTGTGTGTCAAAATAAAAAAATATTATATTTATTATATTATATTAAATCAATGCTACATCAAAGGATCAAATAAAAAATATTCAAGAACCAAAATTAAAATAAAATAAAATAAAACAATGTGTGAATCTATAGTGTTATACCTCATAAGCCACAATACATTACTAATGGCTTTTAGTTTTTAATAACAACAACAATAATAAGAAATAGCTTTTTCTTATTATATTATATTATATTATATTATATAACAACTAAATAAATTGAATATAGTATTTTTAAAAAAATTATTGTTAAATTACCACACTATGCTCTTACAATTTGCTTAGCACGACTGTTATTTACAATCTTCTCGACCCTCGGCTGGTTCCTTCCGTGAAGTTAGGGCTCAGAATCGGGGCAAATCTCCTTATCATCATATTGCACTTAAAGTATCATTAAATTCCATAACTTAAGCATGTTTTATAATAACAAGTCTGATAATATAAGATAGCTTTAATTTATGGTAAATGCTCATTTTATACAGGCATATCTCATAATTCAAAGAATTGATTGATATGAGTAACTATTGAAAGTGAAAGGACAGAGAAAGGAACAAGCTTAGAAAAGAGATGCTGGTTCAATTCAAACTGGAACACCATTCAGTCATTGGGTCATATCTGGAGCTGTAGATCTTGGATTTCAGTCTGGTTTATATGGCTAGAAAGCTAAGACATAGGCCCAAAACATTCATATCGGGTTCTAGAAGTCCAAATAAGCTCATTCTTATTTTGGTGGAAAGCTGATACAGATTCATATAACTTTCATGAAGACCACTTTGCTAAATTCTGATTGTGGAAATGTCATTTTATCCAGAAAACAAATCCATACCTAAACTACCAAGTCCACTAAGTCATTAGTTGGCCACTAATTCAATAGTTAATTACCAAATGAATAGTTTTTTTGGCCTATAAAATGAGGCATTTGCCATACATTTAGGCATCTTGATTTTCAAATCAAGAACATTTTCTTGTTTTCTCTCTTTGTAATGTTCAAGTTTTCTTTCATGTTATATTAATCTCTTGTTTATGCTTTTCATTTCCTATACTTAGTTAACTTATATCATAATTATGTTCTTATCTTTTTTAGTTATGTTCTTCTTCTTCATTATGTCTAGCTAAGTTAATTATGTCAAGGTGAAAAGGTTTCATTAATGGTGTTAGATTATGTATAATATAAACTCAACATGGACTTCAACGTTTATATCCAATAAAGTTTGTTATTAATATGTCTTATCTTTTTTATCTAATCAATTCTTAATACCTTATTTGTTAAATGGTTAATCTAGATTTGTGTTGTATAACACTTGGTACATCAAATGCTTGATCCTTCATAGTTTTCGGCCGACACAGTTGTTATGAGAGGAACTTGATTTGTTGTTAACATAAGTTAGCATCATGAATTCCTGATAATATTTAAAAGTATGGTGTTACTAAAATAAGATAATTAATATGATCATGTTAAAAATTTATAATGAACTATTAAGGATAAATCATCCGATTGGAATCTCCTTTGTGTGTGGTTTCCAATTGAGTAATGACACGATCAAAGAGTTGATGTCTTCTCCCAAGTGTATGAGTGTCAAGTAATAAATAACCCGGCAAGACCGGGGTCGAACCACAGGGAGGTTAACTGTATAAACTACAAATAAAGAAATAAATAATAATAGAAAAGGAGTTGAAGAGAGTTTTGAGATGTGATATTGATGTAAGGATTTAAACAAATATAAAACAATTGTCAAGGTTAGAGGATCCACTAATGGTATTTCAAATAAGTATAATATAAAATCTTTTTATTATTCAACTAGAAACCGCACACAAAGGAGGTTCCAATCGGATTATAATTTATTAACATGATTATATTAATTATCTTATTTGAGTAATGTCAATACTTGTAAATGTTGTCAGATATTTATGGTGATAACTTATGTTAACAACAAATCAAGTTCCTTCATAACACAGGTGTCGGTTATACCATATAGTTGGGCTATGAAAGTGCCAAGTATTTGGTGTACCAAGGGTTGTTCAACACAAATCTAGATTAACTATTTAACAAGTAAGGTATTAAGAGTGAGTAAGATAATAAATACAAAACATGTTAGTATCAAACATTAAAGTCCATGTTGAGTTTATACTATACATATTCTTACACCATTAGTGTAACCTTTTCACCTTGACATAATAAACTTAGCTGAACATTATGAATAAGAGAAACATAGATAAACAAGATAAGAACATAATTATATAAGTACATGAGAATGAGACAACTTTGTAAAAGGCATAAATAATTACAAAGCAAAATTCTCAATTATCAAAAATAAAAAATAAACAATGAGAACTAAATCTTTCACCAAAAATAATTAAAAAAAACTAATTAGGGATTAGTTTGAAAACTAAATAAATGAAAAAAATGATAGAAAAAGAGTAATGAAAAAAATGAGAACCAAAATTTGAAAAAAAATAAATGAAATTCTAAAGGAAAAAATTGAAAAAACAAAATAAATGCAAAGGATAAAAAAATGATGACCAGATTGGATAAAAAAATAAAAATAAAAATAAATGTGGAGATGGATTAAATTGAAAAAAATAAACTTCAAGAAGCATGGAAATTGAAGCAAATATAAATCAAAAGAATAAGGATCAAACCCAAAACAAATACAAAATAGAGGACACTACTAAATTTTTAAAGGTCTGGCACGGATATCAAGGGCCAGGAGAGAGAAATGAAGGGTAGGAGAAAAAACTCATCGTTGCTGAGTCACCGCTGCCTTGGCAAACACGCCACCTCCACAAATATGTCACATCCTTACGCATCAAATGAGACAATGATCATGTTTTTTTTGCCACCGTAATCATCCTCACGCGCCTCCAGAATATTACGAAGGACTCCGACACATACGTGGCATGCATCAACATATTTTACCGATTTTTTTAATATTTTAATAAGGCAAATTATAAAAAAAGACCCAAAGGCATACCATTATCACAAACACAACCATGACACAAAAATAAAAAAAGCCCTCTCAAGTCATTCTTTAAATATGAAAAGTCATTGGTTAACTATGTAATTTTAATATGCAAAAAGAATGCAAAGACAAATAAACCCCTCTCTGCAAGGTCATTTTTCTGAGCAGCCAAGAGTACAAACGTTATTTTACTTTGAAAATAAAAAAAAAGACAAAAAAAAAAGCCTTAACGAAAGACCATTTTTTTCAGATTCCAAGGGCAAAAAAATATTTTTATTGTGCATTTTCAAAGTTGAACGATAAACTTTTTTCCGATCAATCCATAAATGATATTTGAATCCCTTTGAAAAACTAATTTTACCCTTAATATCAAGGCAATTGTTAAGAGCAATAAAGAGCAAAATAGTCATTACAATGCTTGAATCTACAATGATTCTCCTCATATGCTATAAGAAAAGGCTGAGCCCTTTTAGTTTTTTTTTGGTAACGTTACTTAATTTAAAAAAAAACCTTAGAAAAAAGCCAATAAAGAACCTAAAATTAAAATTCAAAAATAATTAAATTACATCAAAATTCATCAAATTATTATGGAATCCTAGGTAAATTTTTATAGGTTATTTTGGTTGTTCTCTTTTTTTTTTTTTATCTTTTGAAAAAATAATTATAATATTAAAAAGGAAAATATTTATTAAAAAAATTATAAATTTTTTAAATATGTATGTTTTTTTAATTTATATTCATGCCACATATAATAATCTTAAAAAGTATTAAAATAACAAAGGTTAACATAATATAATTTTAAGTGAGAATTTGTAGTGATTGCTATTTTTAAGAGTTGTGTATATTTATCCTAACTACTATTAGTTATTAATTATTTTGAAAGGTAATTCAATTATCCCTCATTTTTTATTTAAAAATATTTTATATAAAACATGTTTATTCATTTTGAAAATTAATTAAATTATAATTATCAAAATTTATATAAAATTCTTTAAAAGCCAAACATGTTTATTTAATAAATATTTAAAATTATTTATTTATAAATAATTCTAAGCAACCCTTTAGAAATTAAAAATGGCATATATTATAAATTAGTTAAATAATACAAGTGTATATCACCTTTCAAGAAACTAGTTTATATACAATAAAAAAATATATTTCTTCAAATATATTTCGAACCTCTTATCCCCATTAGATAAATGGATGTTAAAACTTGGACTTGCACAAATGCCTGGGAATTTGATAAATTGTTATCTCTAGTCAATGTCAATTTAAAAAAGAAAAGCCAGAATACTTTATTCAAACATCAATCTTTATTTGTTAATTATGTGTGAGAGTAATATTTGCCTTTTTATCATTTCTAGTAATAAAATAAAATAAAATAAAATAAAGTTAACTAGTAAAAAAAAATAATGTTCAAAGAAAACAAAAACAGAACCAGGTTAAAAAAGAAAAAAGAAGAAGAAAACCTTGTCATTGTCGAAGTTGAAATACAACTTTTGATGCATTTGTCGCTTGTAAGGGAACAAAAAAATCCTAACCTTTATTACATTTGCCGCAGAATGAATGTCGTCCATTACTTTTTGGTGGAAGAATGACATTTTGTCCAATAGTTAACTGACATTTTGTCCTAGTTTAGGGACGATCTTGTCTTATAATGGAATGTTCATACTCTTTAGTATTAATTCTCTTAGGGTTTGGATTCAAATTTAAAGAATTTCTTTTTTTTCAGATATTGTGAAAAAGCAATTTCTCGTTAATACAAATATAAATAGTTAATTATATAATAGGTGTTCCAGTAGTAATATTTTGAGATCAAAAGGTTTGTTTTTTTTATGGTTTCAAGTTCGAGTCCTATGGTTGTTAATATGATGACCACTGGAGGCTTACATGGTCGTTAACTTTAGGGCTCGTAAGATTAGTCGAGGTGTGCGCAAACTGACCCGGACACCCATGTTAATATATATATATATATATATATATATATATATATATATATATTAATTTTAAAAAAATAGAGTTAGTATGATAAGTATCACCTTGAAAAAAAAAAAAAAAAACTTTGCAGAGATGTATGTATAGTAGGTATATGGCACAACACATAAGACAGTCAAAGGCGTTGCAAAGCTGAATAAATAATCTATCTTAAATGACAAAGAGCTAAATAGAAAATTTAAATCTAACTCAAATAAAAACAAAGTAAAGAAAATAAAAAAGGATAAATTAGAAAGGTGTATTTCAAAAATATGGGCAATTTAGCTTGGTTTACGGGTTGAATCATAAAAAGAGTCTATAAATTAAAGAACACAAAATTTAAAGTAGCAAACTTAAAAAAAAATAACACAATTCAAAATTTATTTGGAAAAATAACAAAGTTTCATTATCACTAACTATAATCTAAAAGGTGTGACCAAAACACTACACGCATAATAATATTCATCCTCTCATATTTTACTGTGGATATATTGTTCAAAATTTTAATTTTTTTTTTCAATTTAGTCCTCAAATGTTTTTATACAATTGCATCTTTTTTTAGCCAAATTTAAGGACCATTAAATCAAATTTTTTTAACTATGGACAAAATTGAAAGACAGGGGGATCAAAGTAGAAAATACACCATAAATGGATGATAGTTTCAAAGTTCATAATAAATGTTTACTTCAGTCCTCGAACTTTGCAACCGATATATATATATATATATATATATATATATATATATATATATATATATATATATATATATAAAAAAAAATAAA
>Ga0307515_10000532_pt1 | contig 89916 bp, 88 predicted proteins | sample 17_EM_MG_FD_194513 | JGI IMG/M metagenome (GOLD analysis project Ga0307515, IMG submission 194513) | Populus trichocarpa ectomycorrhiza microbial communities from riparian zone in the Pacific Northwest, United States - 17_EM | ecosystem: Host-associated > Plants > Roots > Unclassified | place... | reverse complement strand
GACGGAAAGAAAGAAAGAAAGAAAGAAAGAAGAAATGGTATAGCCCCGCTGCCTCCAATGCCGCTCCTGAGCCCCAAGCCCTGAGCCCGCTCCATCCCGCTACTTCATTTGGGCGGAAACTTCCCGACCTCAGTGGCCGCCAGGAAGTCCATCACCGCTTGGTCGCACTCTTCTATGGAAAAGAGCTCAGACATCTGCACGTGCCGGCATCTGCCCGCTTTCCAGCCCGTCGCCTTTCCCACCGCCTTCCATAGTTCTCTCTGGTGGTCTCTCCACCGGCTGCAGTGGCGGAAGAGGAGCAATCAGGGCGTTGTACTGACCAAAGAAGAAGTGACGTACCGAGATGAGAACGACATACCCTCCACCCGTCATATCAAAGCTTGCGGATGGGGGTGATCTGGCTCTCTAAGTGTGTGTATTTCCGATGAAACTGTACATGGGCGATATATTCGTTGGGGGCAGCAGGTATCACGGCAAATTCATATATCGACCACCGCAACATCCCCAGGGTACTGCAAGTTTCCCAAGAGACTATCCCATCCATTTATTTCAATAAACCCCTTAAAAAATCTAGAATGATAAAACACAAATGACCACGAAAAACAGCTTATAACCGGGGGTATCTCATCACAAAACCCATCCCATCTCCCCATACAAAAAAAGAAGCTAGTAGAGTAAAGTGGAAAAGTATCTGTCCACCATAAGTAACATGTAATCTCATAGCAAGTTTCGAGGGTATTCCAAAAGAATACCAAAAACATTCAAAATGTTTTCAAAAAAGGACCTAATAGCCCGGAATATAATCTCCCATGTTATACTGAGAATCAAACACGTTGTTAGCAGTGTTCTGGTTTTCATTGGTCTCGAAAGCGGAGAGGTCAGGTTCGAAGTCTGGATCTAGATCTATATCATCATAAGACTGGAAAGACTTGCGATGATACTCAGGATCTTGGAAGCTCTGGAAACCCTGGAAGCCTTGGAAACTCTGAAAGCCTTGGAAACCCTGGAAACTCTGGCGCTGGGGATACTCCTCGGATCCCATCATCTGGAGTCGCCCCAATTTGTTCGTATAATTGTTGACCTGGAAGGTCTGGTACTGAGGCTGCTCCTTGAAGTTTATTATCTGGTGTGACTCCATCATATGGAGTGGCGCCATATCGTTAGTATACTCATTGACTTGGAAGGCCTGGCGCTGGGGATTTTCCTCGGAGCGCATCATCTGCGATGACTTCAGACCAAGTTGCTGCAAAGCCGCGTAGTCGTCCTCAATCTGGTTGGTGTCAGGTTTTTTTGGGGCATAAGCACCCTGATAGAAAGAAGCATCATCTTGAACCACAGACTGGATAGGCTGAGGATCCGGAACCCCGGCGGGGAGATCATGGACCTCATCCAGCCATGCTGCGGTCAATTGATTCTTCTCATTGAATGAAAGAGCTTGAAGATTAGGCTCGGGGACACGCGCAACAGGGGCGACGATCTTGGTGGACTTGCGAGGTTGGTTGGAGCGATCAGTCAAAGCTACAGGCTGTCCGGGATTGTCCTTCTTTGGAACGGGAAAGCCAGTGTTATCTCCCTCAGCGATGGGTTCTTCAACACGAGAACGCTTCTTGTCAGCAGCCTTGAGGATCGCAGCTTTTTTCAGTTTAGCTGAAGCGTGCGTGATAGGTCTGTAGGAAGACTTGGTGGGTGGTGCTTGTCTAACAGTACCATTGGGGATAGTCGCACGAACGGCGCCATTGAAAGGCATTGGGTTGTTGCTAACAGCTACGATGTTCTCTTTGTTTTTACCTATGCATTGTTAGAATAGTCTTACATTGAAGGGAAGAGCCCATACCCTCTCTGAGCCTGGCGGCGACTTTTGCCTTGTCAATTTTAACGAGAGTTGGATCGTCTCTGACAGTAATCGCTTGATTGCCACGAGAGTTGTTTATTGCTAGGACTCCCTCAGTTCTCTTTTTTCTCGGAGCGGCCTTCTTTCTCGGAGCCCTGGCTTTCTTGACCGGTGGAGGAGTATCGATGTCAGAATCACTGTCGCTGTTGCTATCGTCATCGGAATCATAGTAGATTGCTTTGCCCTTACCCTTCCTAGACCTCTTCTTTTTCTTCTTAGCCATGGCTTTCTTCATCATCCTTTTCTTCTCTTCTTCCTCAGCTTCCAAGTCCATTTCACGAGCTTCGGTATAGAGAGCGTCCGAGATATCCTGAGCCTCTTCGCCAAAGAATTCATCGAAATCCTCCGGTGAATAGTTATCCGGATGAAACTCGTAATCCGAGTCGTCGGTATCATCTCCATACTCGTCGTATGCAGGGGTTTCCTTTAGCTCATGAATGACCAGATGAGTATATCCAGTAGCGAAGTGGACAACCTCGTCGCAAACAGCCCCCACTTTTTCCTTGGAATCCTCGTGAATGCCGATGCGACGAGTCTTGATGAAACCAGTCGAATCGACGACATCTAGGTCAAAAGCAGCCGGAACCATCCCGTTCGCCTCGAAGCAAGCTTCCAAGAGTGGGTTGTCCTCCTTGGGCTTTTCGAGACGGCCTTCGAGGACTTCAAAATGCAGCTCAAACTCAAAGCCATGAGCGGAAGAAGCGGCAGAGTTAGGACGCTTTATGGCTGCTCCGATTCGTGCGTTGTTCCCGCCAACATGCTCGGACCCATTAACTTTGTGAGTTTCAGCATTGCCAGATGGCTGAATATCCGCATTCAAAGTGTTCGGATCAACTTGAGCCAATGGTTTGGGGGCGGCTGTTCCATTGTCGGGATTGGGTGAACTAGTATTTGCTTGTATCGTATGCTGCTGAGTCTGGATGGTTCCCTTGCTAGGGTTGTCACCCTTAGCGAACTCGATGAGAGACATATTCTCTTGATCCTCATCGTTACTAAGAGACTGCTGTTTGAGAGCCTCGTCGGCCTCGAAGTCGACTCCAAAAACAGCAATAATGTCGGGATCGACTGGTAGCTGGTCATTTGCAGATGGCATCTTGTCCTGAGACATACGGTTGTCAACGATGAAATTAACATCCGGATGCTCATCCATATGTTCAACAGGCTTAGGAACCGGAAACGGAAGGCCCTTGTCCTGAAAAGATAGAACGGGTTTAAGTGACTTAGGATCAATCCCCGGAGAAGGCGTGCCATGAGCAGCTAATCGTTCGAAAAGCTGGTCCTTTTTAGCCTCCTTAATAATTGGATGGGCTTCTATGTTGTTCGAATATCCAATACTTGCGTTGCCAATCAGGACGTTGGTGACCATCATGACAGTGGTATCAGAGTGATTCTCATGGGAGGTGTCGTTGCCGTTGTCGCCAGGTTTGAGCGCCTCCCTCTGTCGCATTCTCTCGTTATATATTTCAGCGAAAGGACGGGGCATAGTCCGGTAAACCTGGAAGTCCATATAATCATTAGGGAATGGATACATTCCACCATTCGCCTGAGCGATAATAGGGCCAGTGTATCCAAGTTGATGCACAAAATCACTGAGGGCTATTCAAATTAGAACTCGTGATCTCAATCCGGAAGCGACACAGAAGCTACTTACCTTGAGGAAGAACATGTGCAAAAGCTGCTGGCGCGCCACGGTAACCACCAACCCTGAAAGCATGGTAGATGTACGAAAGTTGTTGAAAGATATCGCCTTCGTACGCCAATTCAATGTCCAACTCCTCCGGAGTGAAATGCTTGTAGATATACTCATGGCCTATGAAACGAGGTTCAGTTACTTCGTCATCTCCAGGGGATAACATCCTATTCTCGTAGAACTCCGGTGCACAATCAAATGGACCTGGGTTAAGGCCACCAATTGCGCCATTAGAGCAATCCTGAAGAGAAGGACTCTGGTTTTGTTGACTAGCACCTGGGGGAAAGTTCTATAATATCATTTAGAAGGACAATATCAATGGCAACATGAAAAGATGAAGACATACCGGATCTCCTCCAGGAAAGCGTGCGATCATTTGTTCAGCGAATTGTATTACCCACTTATGGTAGTCAACCATTCTTCCATTTTGAATTTCGGCTTGCTCAATCATAATCATCTCCATCCTAGTGATAGGAGGATTCGTGCCAGACACGAAGTGCAACCTTCCCTACTGTAAGTTAGCAGCAAAATAATATAAATGGATCAACCCTCAAAACTTACGCGTTCGAATTCATTAATAAACGCCAAAATAGCCGGCTCATCATGAAACGCTGCGTATGGGTCATTCTGGAAGACGATAGGTATAGGAAAAATGAGCTCTTCCTTTCCGTCAGGAGACCAGATCCGAGGACGAGAAAGATCGAGCAAGGGTTCTTCATTTTCGGGCCACCACTCAGGAAGATTGTCAGGGTCGTAGGGTGTGTGCATGGTTTCGACAAGGTAGTCGCTACTATGCATGGCGAATTATATATTGTACTTTTATTCGAATCTATACTGGATATAGACGGGGAGGTGTATAAGATGAGCGAAGATCGTAATGAGATATTTGGAGATGAAAGTTGCAGACAGACGAGATCTTGTCAATGCTGGGAGATAAAAGAGAGGAAGAAGAAAGGGCGGTATTAAGCTGTGGGGCGAATAAGTGGTGCTAATATCGACGAATCTGAATAGCAACTTAGGGCTCAAGCAGCTATGACCTAGCGGCCATTCATGCTTAACGGTCCTCTCTTCAGGTGTGGTGCTAATTTGCCTCTCTTCTTTGAACTTGATGCATGAACTGCGTAAAGTGCTCGCTAAGTAAACTTTTCGCCGAAGAACTCTGGCCGAATGATGGTCTGTGACGGGCTGTAATCTTTGCCCAAACCGTAAGTTTCAATAGAAATATAGCCCTAGGGGCAAACTTCAATGGTATGGCCACCTTTCTAGAGGGATATAAGGTTATAAACCGGCCTGTGAGTTGCTGGAAAGGGTCAAATCAGTACAAAAACGATAAAACACTTTGTGGCATCATCCTTATCACCTGGAGACCACATCCTCCAATTAATTTCAACCCCCTAGTAGTACTCCAACTACAAGTTCACATCTAACCCCCAATGAAAAACCCGAGACTTGGCTCCGGCGACACCGCCATCTTTGAAGATGAAGATTTCCAGGAGATGCTGCGGATCTCAAACTTGGGTAAAATTCGTTTTGCAGAAACAGCACTTATTATTACTGACTGGTAGTAGGCCCTCGAGACCAATCATGGTCACAACACTATCGCGAGAAACCGGATTTTCACCTTGGCGAAGAGACTCAGGTTGAGGATTGGTCGACTTACAAGTCGGAGCGGTCGTTAATCGCCAGAGAGTACGAAGATCTTGAGCGATACCCAGAGCCTGTCCAAGAAATGACGGGAGAGACGCTAGAGTTATGGGGGGATATACTTTCTGGAGGTTCCAACGCCTGTCGGGAGACTGTTGATACCAACACTCACGGGGAGCGGTTCCCCTTTGGATGTGAAGTAGGCACACGGGCGACATGGGTTCCGGGTTTCGGAACGCTGGGAAGTAGAATTCAGACCAGAGATGCACCAATGGCACAGTCCCAATCCGGACTCCATTCTATGATGTTCCATACACAAAGCACTATCACCCAACTCACCAACGACCTCGTGGAATTTCGGGTATTTCGTGCGCAGAGATTTGGGTCCACCGTGCCGACCCACATCGGATCCCTCACAAGCGTCGATAACGAAACCCGCCCACATCCAGGGGCAGACACTTGTGCCGAAGATTTCATTCCCCTTCCAGATATGACTTCAGAATTCGATGCATCTTCCCCATCACATCTTTCGGGCCTAGCGACTCCTCTACGATCCTCTCCTCGGGAGTTTTTCACCCCCCTCGCAAGCCCCCCCAAAACTCCAACGTGTTCCGGCGTCATGGACGACGAAGTAGGACCGCAGGTCTTCGACGTGGTTGCAATAAATCAAATTTTCGAGTCACCTAACGTCAAGCCAACACCAGGACACCATTTAAGTACCATCATTACTCATAGAAACAAGCCTTCCTCCGATCTAACGGACCTCGAAATCTTTCCGGAGCCGTCCAACGCCAAAGAAGCGGACATCTATTCCTCATCTTCACTTTCGGATCCTGAGTCTATTGATATAGAAGTGATTGAGGTCAAGAGGATGACAAAGTCAAATAGTGCAAAAGCTACAACTCCAGCACCGAGGAGGGGGTATTCCAGAGTTACTGCTACTCCCACCCCTGTTGCCAAAGCAACGCTGGGAACATTAAGGTCGACTAGGCGCACAACAATTACGACAGGAGTAGGGTTGACGGAGGAGGAGCGAATGGCAGAGATCGTGAGGCAGGCACGATTGGAGTCCAACACTAGTGGTGGAGATGGTCCCGAGTGTCCTGCGAATAGTTCAAGGAAGCCGGGAACTAGAAGCGGTGGATCTCCGGATGCAAACAGGAGGTGGAAATGGTATATAAAGTAGGATTGTGATGTGAGGTTGAAGGTGGTTGAATTGTACGAAATTATTGTGCTACAGCTTATCCAGAGCTCCCACCTGTTGACATTCGGATATAAGAATGAGTACATGCATACTGTTGACGTGTGCACTCGAATGCACTCAATTAAATGTCCTTGAAGTGCCTAACGTTTAATACAAAAAACGTATCAATGTGAATTTGCAACATCTCTTAGTAGCTTCATTTTGTAAAGCATTCTTCTGTAAACTTGGGGATGTCGGTTTTCATTTAGTCAGATACCCTCTAAGACTCCAACTGTACTCTACGTCATCGATCTTTTTTAACCAACCTAGCCTTGTTCCCAGCCTCGTATCACCACACCCTTCACTACAACTCACCATCATCACCATCACCACAACCAACACCACTGCTGAGCCTACTAAATCGCCTCTTGTTCCCACACCATGTCACCAGACTCTGACGATCTCGAAGCGGGAATCCAGCGGCACATGGACAACTGGGTCTTCTCCGCCTTCGCCCTCTCCTTCTCCCTCTCCCATCCTATATACTAACAAACAGCAGGAACGCTCGTCCCCAATATCCTGGAACAACGTATTTAATTCAATAGGCGTTCCTCCTCCCACTTCGTCTCCACTAAGTCTTTACCGTCATACACCTCGAGATCCCCCGTTGATGGTCAGTCCGTTGATGCCCTTCACCCCCGTCAAGATTCGGAACGGGCGGCGTCCTATTACCCCGAGATCCATTCCGGTTTCGACGGTGAGGAAGCGTAGGCTGGCGGAGGTAGCGTGGGATGCTACTAGCTCTCCCCTGCCGCTCCCTCGAAATATGAAAGCTAGGGAACCTGCTTCCCAGCCGGAGACAGAGGAAGGAAGTCCCAAAGGTCGTGCACGCAAGAGGATCAAGACAGAGATTAGGAAGGAAGAAACTCCCAAAGTTACCAAGGCCGAGACTAAGAAGGAAACTCACGAGAAGAGTGGGCAGGAGTTGCACAAGTCGCACAAGAAGGATGGGGGCTCATCCGACAGCGAGAAGTGCAAGGTGGAGTCCGGATAATCTGCGGCACAGATTGCTATCTTGTTTTATACGACGGAGCGTCATTTTATATCCTGCAACAGATCAGATATCACTTATTCCATTGCATCTTGAGAGAAGATATATCTTGCCGTATACTACTACATTAGAGAGTTTGGCTTCGGAGGGTTTGTCCGTTCTAGAATACAAATGTTTCTGACTTGGGTACCTGTTATATGTTTCGAAGCGTACAATTTCTCTTCTCCTTCTCTAGTATGCAATGATGCGTGATGTATGAGACGAATTCAGAGCAAGTTTTTTTCTCAATCCCTTACCTAGCAAAGTGTGCCGAGTCATCTTATATGACTAAGGTTGTATTAATGTGTGCATTATTCTACTAGGGATAGGCGTCACCATGGGAGGTCGGTCTAGACTCCGACTAGCTACTTACCTACTTAATGTAGTTATTGAAACACCTCGTAATAATTCAGCTCAGATTATACGCCTATTCCAAGACTTCGGGACCTTCAAGTCATGAGTCTGCAAGATCATCAAGATAATGCAAAGCAGATTTCCCCGGGATTTGGTGCAGCTACTTCTTTACTTGACAGCAAATACTTACCTAAGTAGGTAAGTACATACAAAATCACAACCACCCACCGAATCTCCGGTTTCCATCCCTCCTCGCACGCAAGGTATGCAGTTAGATACAATGGCGGAATCAGCGGAAATACATCGCCATGCTTTCGTCATGCCAGTGTGAGGTACCCTCTCACCCGCAGCATGGTCTCATCCTTTCGCATCGACATCCGAAAGTACCTTGCGAGGCTGGCTACGAGGATTTCGTCGACCACTTCATGAGAGAGATCGCACATGATGTCGTGTCACGTCGCAGACCAGAGATGGGCGTCTGTGCCTGATGCTGAGCGAGTTGGAACCATCGTCGAGCCCTAATATCGTGTTATCTTGGACATGAATGAGCTTTGCACGGAGGGAACTAATAGTGGTTTGCTCAAACTCGGTACGATCTAAACTCTCAATGGCCAATTAACTGCTAAGCCTGGTATTAGTCCCACGAAGCTGCGGGTGGCTGCTTGGTGAGTCCTTAAACGCTGATGTTCGAATCGTGAGAAGCTAAGTACCTGAAAAGGAGTTTAGAATCATTAGGACACCGTTAAGTAGAGGTAGAGTATGTACTCTACTAACAGTATTACCAGGACTCGGATCTAGAGTACCTGGATTCCCCGCATATCTAACGTAAGACCAACCAAGAAACCATCACATGTACCTTACTTCGTTCGTGAAGTCTCCAGTACCCCGATGGATATGATATCAATCGTGAAGGCGGGTTTGACACGAGGCTGCCATACTAGGCTGTCTTTTCCAGAGCCGGATACAGCCTCAATTGATCCAAAGACATAACTGCAATATAATGGATCAGTAGAAACGGGAGGTGCGGAAGCGGATTCAAGCGTCCGCAGCTTGAAAATTATGCAAATAGCGCAAGCCATGGATCATCTTAATTGTCGTAGAGAGAAGGGTCTAATTCTCCGGGCATAGGGCATTGAACAATCTAGGTGTCCCACGGCAAAAGGAAGCAAGAAGTAGCTTCCCCGTGGAAATCTTTTCCTAGCCTTTCTGATCCCTTTTTACTGCATGATTCGGCTGGGTGGCTTTTTCTTCGTTTTCCAAAAAAAAAACCCTCAAAATTACAGTTTTAATTGGTGATATGAGAGCCATCTGGTGACACTCGATGTCAGCCCAACTGACCGATGCCTTCCGGGGTTTGTGACTGCATACTAGGAATATATCAACAACCAGCATCACCTTTAACCGAGTCTGCCCCTATACAGCATCGGCCAGTCCGCAGCCTAAGTTCACGATTCACATGCTAACTAGACGAGATCAACTATAGAAGTATCATTCTTACACCTTTTTCCAGATTTGGATCGTGTGGTGTTTAAGCTTTTGCATACCTACGATTTTTTGCTGGACTTTGTGGGGCCAACGGCTGTAAGAATTTGCACTCGGTATCGACCTACTACTATCAATATCACCAGGCGATTTCTTGACCTCCTTAACTTAGAGACAGATAGTCGTTGCTCTCCTTCTCCGCTTTGGATCTGCTATTGCGACACAAGCTCGAAACTTCAAAGCAAACCTTTCACATGTCCAATCCCAAACATCCGTGCCCAAAATCTCACAATTATCATTGCCCTATTCGTTATAGTCTTGACGCTTTACGTTATAGGCATACGTTTGGATAGTCGACCATAACGCTATATGGAAGGAGGCATCGGCCAGATGTCAGATCAATTCACACCAATTCCGACCATCTACCTACCAGTACCACTTACATAAGTAACTTATGATGCGTTTCCTTTACTCTGCGAAGGCCAGGCAGGATGTGTGCGGATGCACTGTCATGGTTATGACGGTGGACGCCCGGGATGAGGCCTAACTACTTTCAAGTCCCGACTATCGACTTAAGTAGGAGTGAACCTATTACCAGTAGATGGGATCCATCTGCAGTGGCACGAAATACAGGCCATCAATAACCAGGAGACGTACATCTCAACAATTACCTTACGTTGCGGGCAGCAAACTGGGAGATCGAGATCGTTCAAAACAAATTGTCGGGAGTAAGTACTCTTTAGAGTACCTACTCAATTTAACCATGTTACGCTATTATTTTAGGTTTCGCTTTAAAAACTTCGGCCATAGTGCTTCTTTGAGCTGATTCGGCCGCACCAAGTATCAAAAATGCCGTTCGTAGTTAGGCACGTAGAGCCTCGGCAGAGTCATCGTTCAAGGATTTGTTCATGCGAGGATCAACGGGCAGAGTGACTACAGTATGATTAAACAATAACAACAAGGATTTGTTCATGCCTTGCCCTAAATTCTCTATAAGCGAGCACAGAAAGAAACCATTGGAACAAGTGGGGTGTCCTCGAAACCAGGCCGAACATTCTTGTCCAGTAACCTAAGATTGGACCTCAAAGGATATGAACTGAAGTCCAGTTGCGGAAGTGAAACCAACGTTGCGCCGCTACGGGAAATCCGATCTGAGACAATTTGCTCTTATTCGACGACAAGCACTAGCGCATTGGCCAGCTTTCGACGTTCATATTAGTTGGGGAGCGCCACCCTTTGGGAAGTTATGCGATATCGCGATTTTGAATATAAGCATGCTATTCTGGGATCAATATTGTGATATGGGTTTCAAACTTCTCGACTGAACCGAAATTGTAATGTGGCTGTCTGGAGATCTCGTTGGCTGCGGTCCATGATGAGACGGCTGATGTACCACGCCACTGGCGACCAGTGGCCACTCAACGCACACCGAGCAGATGAACGCAGCCCAATGCCTAACATCAACTCTTCTCCCCCTGATTGTTTGATTCCCACGGCGTAGTTAATCTGTTTCATTCAGGATTTCAAATACCGAATCTCACATGTTGATCCACCGCGGCCAATGTAGATGGCTGGTGTACATGACACCGCACACGTACCCCGCTCCCGCCTCGGCATAGGTACGGAGCCATGCGACCTAGCTTGCCCCCTACTAAAAACATTCCGGTTTTCCTAGGGGATTTGCAAGCGCGTTGGCGCCAAGCAACCAGAGCCGTCACGACTAAACTACTCTCTTCAGCCTGAATGTAATATATTGGAGTACATGTGAATTCATGGTGGGCTTATGCCATTTGCATGCTTGCCCGGCGGTGTCCCCCAGGTCTTTAAGGTATAAGAAGGGCCTTGGGTTCCTGATCCAAGTTTTCCCCCTCCCTAGTCCAGTGCATTCAGACAACTTCGATCTTAAGTCCCCGTCCACTCCATTCGCTATACACATTCGTTACTCGCACCAGCACCTCCGCTTTGCAAACCCAAAACAACATCAAAAATGAAGTACTCTTTCGCTCTCCTCGCCATCCTCGGTCTTGCCGCAGCCCAGCTTCAGGGTCTCGACCAATTCCCTTCTTGTGGTGTAAGTTTCTCCCCCAGACTGAAGACACCACCCGTAAACAAAGTGCTAATTGTAATTAAACAGCTCTCTTGCTTGACCAGCAACATCCCCGAGAGTGGATGTTCCGTCACCGACTTCAAGTGCTCTTGCTCGAACGAGAAGTTCATCACCAAGGCCTCCTCCTGCATCCAGACGAGTTGCCAGCCTGACGACCAGAAGAGTACGTCACTCATTCATTCGGCCGTGTCAATTCTGCAGGAAACTAACAATGCACCATAGAAGCTCTTGCCGCAGCCAAGACGCTCTGCGCCAGCCAAGGCGTCGACATCAGTCCCCCATCTGATACTACCTCTACCAAGACCACCGCCAAGCCCACTGCTGAGCCTACAACAGCGGAATCCTCTGCGAAATCCACCGAGGAGCCCTCTTCTACCTTTGTGCCCTCCGCATCCATACCAGCCGTCTCCTCTAACGGATCCTACACTCCTCCTGTCGAGACCCAGACTCCCGGTAACGCAGCTGGTCGCACCTCCGCTACCTTGGGCCTTGTCGGCTTGGGAATGTTGGCCGCAATTGCTCTCTAAATGCAAATAGGATGACGAGGATATGAGTGGATGGAAATGGTTTAATGGAAATTGAGGGGGATCTGTATATTAATAATTGGTTTTCATATTTCTTGAACATAATACCCATTTTGTGTTTTGAAGGCTGTAAAAAATTTCGATTCTTCACGGTGGTACGCGCGGCCTTCAGGCGGGTGTTTTTCGTGACGATTGTACTAATTTCTTACAATTGAACTGATGTAGATGATTAGATATTATTCATTGAAATTGAAGATTCTTCTCAATTTCCGCTTCAAAACGTAAATAAAATGACATGATTTCCCATTTGTGCCTTGCGCAGACGCCGCCTGCCCTACCTGCTGCGACTGAGCCACTGATTCCCTCCGCCATACGCGTGCCTACATAAAAACACATCAATAACACGAAATACGATGAGAAATTGCCAGAACCACCAATTTGCTACTTAAACCCCGTTATTAGCAAATTGATACCATAAGAACGAAAAGTTGGATTCTTTTGAGACGAATATTATGCGGTTGATGATCGAACGGTCAAGCGACAATTCCAAATACAGTGTCACAACAGCCCAATGATATTCCGAAACGGTGACAAACAGTTCAAATACGGTACAGGTCGCAAAAGTCCCCTTTTTTCTTACGATACATGTCAACATACCAGTTCCCTCCACTGGCAATAAGTGCTGAATAGAGAGTGTGGGCCTGAGATAAATCCAAGTGAAAATTCACACTCTTTACCGCACAGCTGCTGGTAGATCTACAGTCGATCGCGCTGCTATTGGCTAAAATCGGTAAGAATTTTCGAACGTGAATTTCGGATTTGCCCAGCTGGCTAGGGCTCACAGTCCCTAGTAATACGCCTTTTTCTCGTGCTAGACTCCTCCCGCTTGCGCTCGAAAACCAGCCCCAACCGTCTGACAAGCTTACGAGCGACGATAAAATCAGGGAACGAGAGCACCTCCCGCTCGCAAAGTCGCACAAATTTTAATTTTTTAGTCTGGGCACGAGCAAAAATACCCAGAGTCCCGGAATACTTAGCCTGTTGATCTGCCACCGCGGACTATTTGGCCTGATTTAGTAATGCAGGCGTACCGGTACTTGTTACCTCTACATGTACCTACCTAGGTAGGTAGGTAGATCTTGCGTCGGATCAGAAACGGAATGCTGGGAAGGGAATCTGTTTGGGGAGCCGCCGTAGATCTGGAAAACGATACAGTATGTCTTCCGGTGCGAACTGTTGTGTACATACGGGCTTTCCGCAATCATGGTTAATGGGATATATAACTAATAGCTTAGCTTAATTGGCTGAGCACAGTGCTATAAACATTGGTACCGGATGCAGAGGCTTGAAACCTTCCGAGGTTGTTCTTCCTTGCCCGCTTGTTATTCACTCAAACCTAACGAGGCCCCGCCGAAACGAATACTTAATGGTGTGGACTTTGCTCGGGAATTATGATGTACTACATCACCTGGGCTAAAGTCACCGCATATACTAGAACTGATAGCTTAGCCTAACTGGCTGGGTAAGGTGCTAGAAACACTAAGTACTGGTGTTGTAAACATTGGATGCGAGTTCGAAACCTCTAGTGTTGTAAACACTAAGGCGCAGGCTCAAAACTTCTGAATCACTCTTCTTTTGGCCAGGCCGTAACTCACCTAATCTTGAATTATGAATGCTATGGACTTTGTTCGGAAGTTATGTTCTAGAAGTTTCCATATCCATAGCTTAAGGTAAACGCATAGTATTTTCTTAGCTTAACTGGCCGAGCATGGTGCTAGAAACACTAGGCGTTGTAAACGCTGGGTCAGGTTCGAAACCTGCAGTGCTGTAAATGCTCACTTAGGGTTGCAAACCAGAAATCTCCAGAAACACTTTTTGCTGTTCTTTGTAGATACTACCAATGCCCACTCATTCTCGGCGAGGTTCTGCAGGACGAATAATACCATGGACTTTGCCCGAAGGCCACGCACCACATACTTGGCGGAATCAATGCATATACAGCAATTGATCGCCTAACCTAACGGTTTGAGCATATGCCAGAAACACCAGGTGCGGGTTCAAAACCTGCAGTGCTATAAATACAGGTTTGAAAGCTTTAGACATAGCTCTTCTTTTGCTCTGCCATAACTCACTCAGTCTGCCGAAACGGATAATGGTACCGACTTTGCTTAGAAGTTGGATCACTAAAAACATTATACTATCATGGCTAAATTCACCGCATATATAGTTTAGCTTAATGGGTTGAGAAAACCGGGTACCTGTGCTAAAAACACCTGATGCGGGTTCGAAACCTGCGGTGCTGTAAACACTAATATCGTAGGTTCAAACCTTCAAGCTACTATTTTAATATTCTTTTAAAGTAAATAATGCTGTAGGCTTTCCCAGAGACGAACTTGGCATGCAGCGGAACAGGCACAAGAAACAGCTAAGTAACTCTTAAGGGATGGACAGTGTGGGATTGTGTGGGACAGACCCTGATACCTATAACCAAAACCACATGAAAAAGCCAAGGTTGACCGGGCCTGGGCACAGATCGACAGCCTGGGATCATGAGGCGTGGTTCGTTTCAGATTGCCGCACCTCCAGTTATATCTGGGTATCCATATCCAGTCCTCTATCGAGCAGAGCAGTACGTTGTGATTCCAATGCGTATAGTAGTTGGATGCTAAAAGGCAGTCTATCCTCTGAACAGCAGACAAACAATTCGTTCTCTACCGAGTGATATCCCATTGTAACGTTAAATCTAGGTACTTACTTTAGCCTACACTTCTTTACGAACCCAAATGAGCACATTTTCTAGAACTACTATAACTTAGTGTTTAATCATAATGCTGTAACGCCAGCCCGAAATTAGACTGGGCACCAAACTCTGGTAATAACTGCAAAAAGGTTTCCACTAACAGCTACGGTCATAGAGTTATGAAAGCGAGGTTATACCGTGCATTCAGAACTGTTTATCCAAGTTGCGGCCTATAAAGGAGTTTATGTCGCTATTAACATTGAAACAGTTCCATTTTCAGCGCCCGCATTCAAAACAGCAAACCCTCATAAACACAGTGTAATCCCAGTTCGGTCCAAATTGGATGGCAAGATCAGCAATTGATCCATTGATCAACAGCAACAGCAAACAGGGTGGCAATGTCCACAATTCCAACTTATATTACTCTAGATACTTGTTTTTCAAGTTGTGCCCTATAACGGATTATATGCCGTTATAGACACGAATCCCATCTCTGGCACCGTTTTAGTTTTTGAAGTTTACCAATAACTGCACCAGTTGCCTCACCATTTATTGTAGATGATGCCGCTGGGGTTACATCTCGCTGCTGTCAACTTTGGAGATGTCGACAACACTGGACTGGAGTGGCGGACACTGATGGCCCGTGGTAATTTACTGGCTTTCTTGCGTGCTACATCCCGTTAGGCCGCAGTTTTAATCAATAGAGCGTTTGAAGATTTTGCACGAGATTGCGGGAAGGAAATATGCATGATGAAGAGGAAGAACGATGGTTGTGAGGGAAGGATAAAAGTTGAAACTCAGGAGGCTTCTGGACATACAAACTTCATCTGTCGATAAAATACTCATGTCGCCGAGTGCTAAGTTCGCCACGTGATGTGGCTTTAACGCTGCGTAGTCTCTGTGCCACATCACGTAGCACAGCTTAGAACTCGGCGACATGAGTACTATTCTCCGTAAGTGGGAACTGGGCCAATGTCCTCGTATCAGGATCATGCCTTCCCAGTACATGTGCATATTCCATCCTAACCGCTCTCGTTTTTTCCACCGACAAAAGCCATCTACTAGCTACAGTCCCATCTCGCCGCTTCTTCGGCGACCATCACAACCATTCCTCCAGGTATTCTCTACCATTTCCTCCAAATAGTCAAACATTCATAATATGTAATGAGCACATCCTAGATATGCCTATGCTTTTCTACTCAACCACCATCTCTCAGTCCTCAATAATAGCACATACCAACAAATCCACCAACAGGGACTCTGATCAGTCAGAAGTGGGACGGATCGAATCCCGACTTCACCGCAGCCAAAACATCAGCACGAACTCTATGACTGACAAATGTTTTGCTGATGGTCTCGCTCAGAAATTACCTCTCACCACCACTATCTCGCTTGATAAAAGAATGGGTCTAATTCTCAGGCGTATGGGCAGTGTAATTGAGTACCTGTTACAGAGGTAGCAGAGTGGAGTTTTGTTCGAATTTCCTTCTCTTAGGATCCTTGACCCAACACTTCATTCTTTGTAGCTGTCCTCTTCTCTCCTTGCTAATATGTAGATGGCGGTTTCATCCCAGTGTTGCTTAACACGCTTGCCATTTTCTGGGTCTGTGTTTCTGTTCGTTACTCGGGGTTTCCAGCCGTATATTTTCTCAGACCACTATCTTCTACCAGTTTACTTTAAAATTGGGAAAGCCAGCAAGAAACTGATGGATACCACAGTAGATCGGAAGTGACTACGGACGAAGTGGAGAAAAAAACTCGGTGTTTGGAGCACCTCTAGCATGTTATTTAGGAATGCGATGCCTGATGATAGACGTGCTCTTGGAAATTCTCCAACGACATGGTACAGACTATGACACTGTTATCCTAGTCTCCAGTGCAGCAGATATAGTTGGAGTTTGTGAGGACGAACAACGTCAAGACGACAGGTTTTCAATGCCCCAAAGAGACTGCACAAGGTGTACGGCTCTGAAGCTCGAATTTTTTTAGAACAGCTACTGATTAAAAAAACTCTTGAGTATGTTTCAGCAACCTTCAGCATTATCTTCTATTCAATTCCGGTTCGACCGGGCTGCGGGACAGCGGGGCTCTGATATTAGACATCTACACTAACCTTTCTAAAATGTGGACCTGAAGAAACTTTGAGTTGCTATAAAACAGATGAAAAGCGATATCAGATATTCGGTCATGTGGGAAGTTGTTTGCATGTGCTATAGCTGTTCGTAAATCCGATCACCTCCAAGCAGTTGGCAACATCCGCACTACCGCATCAGCAGAGATCCTCTCTTTGGGCTCAAGCCTCAACATCATGCGCAACATTTCTTCAAACTCGGCTATCACTCCGGGCTCTAGCGATTTAGGGAGGAGCTGCACACGCCCCTTCAAGTCGAGTGCCATCGTCCGCTCACCCTCAGTAAATGTGCCGTCTTCAGCAAAATTATCCAACCGCTCATCGCACTTGCTCCACCACTTGATCCGGAAACTTGCCTCACGTAAATACCATCTCCATCAACACCATGTTTCGGCCCTGGTCATATGATGGAAACAACATGCCCCCGTGCAGAATCTGATACATCACGCAGGCGAGGGCCCATATATCCGATGCAGGGCCAACGAGATCCTGAAACTGGATCTCCGACGCGGCAAACCAAATGGGAGTATTGAGGGATATAGCTGAAGCCACGCCCGTTGAGAGGAACGCTTCTCCAAAATCAACAATTTTAATACTAGCATCAGCCGTCAGGCAGATTGAGAGTAGAGCTTAAACTGCGTACTTTTGACATGAGTGACTTTCTGTTGCGACGGGTGACTTTAACTTTATATGGTTCACCGAGGCTCTCGTGGACTTCTTCGTCGGACCAGAAGGCCATTCCGGGTATCCGAAACAAAATGTTGTTATGATGAAGGTCTGCAGATTAGATGTTAGGACTTTGCCAATTTTAATGGTAATTACGTGCCTCCATGAACAATACCGCACTCGTGTAAATAGGCCACTCCTACAGCTACCTGTGCCGCCAACCTGCGAGAGATGTCTGAAAGCAGTTGCCAACCGTCGGTATACTCCAGCACCGTAGAAACACTCGGTCCAAGGGGTTCGCTAATGATGCAAGTGTGAGTGCCGTTTGGGCCCTGAATTTTAAATTCATCCAGCATCTCCAAAATGAACTCATTACCCGGATGGACCTTGCGCCCCAACAAAGAGAACTAGCTTCCTTTCGACGTCAGATCAAGGTGGTGCAGAACTTGACGCTCTGATCTATTCCTATGGTAATCGGCGGTGGTGATCTTGAGTGATGAATATTGGCTCCGCTGCTCGTCCTTTACAAGCCAGACTGTCGAGTAGGAACCGTATCCGAGTTTGTTCACAATCCGATAGCGGTCGTGGAACTGGTCGCCGATATGAATGGGGTGAAACTCACCTTCACAATACTGCTCAAGGTTCTCGACGTCTTCCACTGAGGTATAGGTAGGTGCTATGGGTTTGTCGGTCATTGTGCATCGATATAGCTATATAGTCGCGGCCGTTGGAGTTAAGTTTGGGAATCCCACTTAAAGTTGGGTAGCCGCAGAGCCGCCAGCACCGTGACATCTGGCATTCCCGCTAGCGCTGCAGTGTAAGAGTGGAAACATCCCACTTCCCTGTCACTTCGGTACTGTCATCTGATGGATGGGTTTCCCTGACATCAGACGTCGAGAAAGTACCGTACTTTGGAGGTCAAATTGGTTTTGGCATCTACTTCGAGGGAGATAGTTACTCACAAAACTGCCCCCCAAGTCATCTCAAAACTCTTTTGATCATGACCTCCTAATTATAATAACCAATTAAGCTACTGTACTCAAGTATATAAGTAGAATTCCGTGAATAATGTATGCGGCTTTTTTAAAAGTTAAAGGATAACGGGAAACCTAGTATAAAAACGACTAAACCTCACAATTCTACTTACTATAGACTTTAGAATTGACGATCTAGATATTTATCACCTCGATTGACCGGTCTGAGTTGCAAAATTATCAACAAAGTAACGAATATACTCCGTGCGCGGCTTATTCCCAACTGCGGCTTATTTATGGGTTTTTATGGGTACTAAGTCATCAGAGTCAGAGGAAGTGACGAATAAGGGCTACCCGGGTTACTCAGAGCAGGTGGTCAAAAAGTCCTGGCACAACTTGGGTACCGTACAATCCCATACATAGTCCGCACCTTTGAATAGTTATAGCCCGCAGACAACTAACAAAGATCGTAAATCTACCCGAGAAGCATATAGTTAGAGTCACCCTCCTAGGTGCCGACCAGGTTCACTTTCTTATGACAAAGTAACCCTAATTCCTAATCGACTCGACCTTTGAATAGTCCACGCAAACTATACAAGGGATTCTACAGTACCTAAGTTTATGTTCCCGCAAGTGCCAGAACTTTTTGGCCGTGATTAGATAGCAGATAGATCCGAGTTAGGATTGAGCCCCAACCATACTCCCCTAGTATATACAGTCCTCAGTCCGAACCTCCTAGAGACATCATCCGTTTCTTATTCAAGGTCTTGAGTGACATCTCGTGACCTGGACGCTGCTTCCACTATTCCAACCTCCTTCTCCGCCTCCGCACAGTGGAATCCACTCGGAGTGTCATCTGAATGAAAGCGAACAAGCTGAGAGTTATGAGAACTCTACAACCTCCTTTTACCTGTATCGAATCACTATAAACCATCACTACTGGCAGACCCACAGGAACACGCCCTCAAACCTAAATAAACCAAATCCATTCTCCATCCTCTATCTAGCATTCTAATTTGCCTCTATCTATCTTTTATGTATGTACGCAGCTAACCACAGTTCTTCGCGGCCAGTGGAATCCCTGTGCGCTGATCAAAAACCCCAAAAAGCACCAGAACACCAAACCCCGAGCCTCCCACACAAACGCAAAGGAAGCAGCTAGCGATAGTCTTTTCCCTTCCCCCTCCCCTCTTCCTGTTGAGAGCAAAAAAGAAAGAATGAAGAAGCTCAATTGTCTATTGATACAAGAGAAGGAAAACACTAAACTTATATACAGAGAAGAGACCATACTCGGCGAAGCCGAGTATCACAACCGGAGCCCAAAGCCGAGTACCAGTGCCGGGTCTAGGCCTCCTCCTCGGCATGGGGGCAGGCGAGGCCCATGGGGGCTACAAGCCACCGCCCTGATGCCCGCAGCCTTAGGCCGATGGGGGCTGTAAGCCCCCGAACGCCACCGAAGCCACCAGGCCAAATCTCATGCCAACACTTCCGCCCCATCTACTCCCCCACAACCCCCCTCCTCAACCCCTCAAGCGCCTCCTCATAAGCCCCAGGACTATGATCCCCAAAACACCCGCGCCCAAACCTAACCTCCCCAAACATACCCTGCACATCCTCCACCACCCACGCCCTCACCCGTTTCTTCCCCTTCACGCCCCCCTCACCCTGAACCTTCCACACTTCGCCGGGGGGCACCAATTTCTCCGCCCTCATCCCCGCCCTGAGCGTCTTCAACACAGCAACCTCCCAATTCCACTCCTCCTCACTCCTTCTTGGCGCCCCAAACACCCCGCGGAGGAACCTCCGACGCACTTCCCCCAACACCCCGTCTGTGTCCTCGCGGAAGCTCAGCGCGACGGAATGGAAATCCCGTACGACGCCGATAGAGAGGCTGGGGACTACGTCATTCCCGTTTACGACTGTTGTCACCAGGCCACGAGTAGCTTTTCGGAGGGGTTCGCAAACGATTGCAGGAGAGCCGAAGGCGTAGCAGTGGACGGGTCGGTCCTTTGGGAGGTCGGTGTGGGACGTTGTGAATGCGCCGTCGTGTGGGGAAGAGATAAGGATACTTACTAGAGCTGCGACGCCGCCGCCGAGGGAGTGGCCGGTGAGGACAAGGCCGTAGGACGGGTAGGCGGTTAGCGCGGTTGCGAGGTTGGTGAGGAGGCGGGAGCGGAGGAGAAGTGTGGCCGAGTTGAACATGCCCTTGTGGACGCGGTAGGAGTGGCCGCGGAGACTGATGCTCGTGTATTCGCATGTTAAATCGATTAGGGCGTCCTCGAGTCCTAAGGTTCCACGGCAGGTGACAACCACGGCGGCGGCCTCATGGTCGACACATACAAAGTGCACCAGCGGACGGCCGGTGCCGGTGTGGCCAGCAGAATCGAAGCCTCCGGAGGGATCGTAGTGCGAGGAGAGGAGGATGGTGTCGACTGGAAGGCTTGTGTGGAAACTGAACGCTAGGTGTTCCAGGTGGTGCTCGCGTTCCGCCGGGGGGACAGGAAGGAACTGGCTCCCTAGGAGGAAGCGCATAAACCGTGCCCCGTAGCTGGCAGCAGAGAAACGGATGTATTTTCGGAGATTGTGGAGAAGGTGGAACGCGGTTGGGTAATATGGTCCAGGATCTTCAGACGTCGGAGGTGTATACGACAGGAGTTGTAAAGATGTTGTTGAATGAGATGTATGCAGCGTATAGATCGAAGGGACGTAATTGCTTTTTCCAGTGTGATGATCGCCATCGTAGGATGTAAGAGACAGAGTGCTGGAAGAGCGGGCGAGGGGAACGTCTCGGCGTAGGGAATACGGGGAAGAGTGAAGGTTTGACGGGTTATGGTATCCGTCCTGCAGGCTTGCCGACACAGTTGAGGAAAAGGATTCCCGGCGGAAGGAAGTCCTCGGACTATGTCCCGGTGAGGTGGGTCTACTGGAAGTAATTGATGCTCTTCGAGTGCGGGGTACCTTGGACGGTGACACCTGGAGGCCCATGGAGTTGGACATCGACGATGCCCGTTGCGGAACGGCTAGGTTATGTTGCGTTTCGCTACCCCGTGAGTTTAAAGATGCATGTTTATTGTCCTTGCTGCTAGTGCTGAACGTAATAGAAGGTAACAGCGCCCTTCGCAACGAACTTTTCATATCCTTAGTTGCATTCTTTGTTCTTTCCGGTTCCCATTCTTTCTCCTTCTTCTTGTCCGATGAAGAAGTAGATGTTATCGCTCTCTTCTTCGGTTGATTTGCGGCCGCAGCAGGCCGAGGAAGAGCAGATCTCCCCTCAGGAGGAGAGGTAATCCTCGTCTTTTTCGGGACAGGAGGAGGGCGATCTATGTCGGATCCCGGCGGTCGTGAATCCATCGCTTTCAAACCTCTCCGCTTACGCCTCTCATGCCTCTCCGAAGACTCTATCTGTCTAGCAGGTATAGCTGGTGGTGTTGGTGGTGCGTCCTGCCTTTCATTCCTAGATTCCTCAATCTCAAATACACACGGCTCTTCCTCCACCATCTGCTCACCCTCACCAGCTACCTCCACCTCGTCGCCATCCACCCTCTTCAGCCGCTTGCTCTGCTCACTCCTAGTAACCGTCTCATAAACAATCGTATACCTCTGCCTCCCATCGTGATGCGAGCTCTCACTCAGCACCACGGCCCCAGGCGGCGGTGTAAAATCCGGCGGACTAGTTCCGACAACATCAATAGTTGTTGTGCTCGTAGTAGTTGACGTAGTAGAAACCGAGATCAATGCATTCGGCGGAAACTTCTCGAACAGCACTGACGGCATCAAATTATTATCCTTAATCGTATCCACCACCAGACCTCCCGCTTTATTGTCGTTGTCCTCGCGCTCTACTGTAGCAGTAGCCTTTGCCACCGCCGCCGCATCCACAACAACATCCCACATCAACCGTCCCAACTCCTCCTCGATATGCTGGCGAGTACGATACTGTAGGATCGCAAAGCACGTCAACCCGGCAACAATATCCTTGATCCCGACCTCGCCATCGTGTTCAGACGAATCCTTAAACTCTTCTCGCACAAGCTTAACAATCTCATTTATCGCGCGCGACGTCTCTGTGGATCCAAAGATCGAGTCGAGAGTTAACACGGATGTTTCCGCGATGCCGGAGATGCTAGAAAGCGTGGTCTGGCCGAGTTCGAACGCGGTGGAGATGATCAGCTCGGTGAGAGAGATGGAGGTGTTGAAGGCTGTCATCTAACAGTGGCGCAGCTACCCGTTAGCTGCTGTGTCGGGTACCCGCGCGAGAAAGCTTACTCCCTTAGAAGCCCAGCCCTCCAGCTCTGCAGCCTCCCGTCCGCACCGCACGACTACACCGTGGCTTCCACGCCGGACGATCCCTTCAACGGCGGCGCGCGAGATCTCCAGCGACGCTAGTGTCCCCGTGCGGGCTGTGTCCAGGAGCGTAGCCCCAACGATGACACCCAGGCGGATGGAGACGCTTGTGGATTTTGACAGCAGGGAGACGATGGAAGCAACCGAGGCCGGGAGCAGGGTTGCCCCTGTGGCGGCAGTCAGGGTTGACACCTGGGAGGCTTCCAGGGTGAGGGCGGTGGCAGCGACATCGAGAGCTCGGGAGGACGGCATAAAGTTGCCAGATATAGTAATACGGTACGACGTAGGCTGTCTCGATGTGTCTATTCTTTCGGCTTCCGTTGTAGCCTCGTTGTGATGAAGACGAGCCGGTTCCTGAGATGACGAAAAAACTCAAAACTTGCGAACATCACGCATGTGCTGTCCTGGGGAACACGTGCTATTCATTGCCATGTGAGCTAAAGTGGAATTGTCCAAATTTAGCGTACCCCATCATGCAGCCCTAACCCCCTTCCCTCCTCCGACAACGACTCTTCTTGCCGCCTCCCTCCCGCTGTCTTCCCCTTCGTCCTCTGCCCTATTCCATCGCCGGCCCAGCCACCCCCCTTGTGTCATCTCCCTGCTAATCGATCAAACGGGCATACCAAGCCTCGGGCCGTCTCACTTGTACCGACTCTGATACGCGCCAAAGTTTACATTTTCTTCGCCACCAACAAAATCCGAGTAGCCGCACCATTCTATGGCGGCAATACAGAGCATCCAACTCGCGCTGCGCCGCCAAGTGGCCAAGTGGAACCGTATAAGCGTATCTACAAGCACTCGTCTGACTTGGCGGTATCCACTCATCTTGTTCTACATTCAGAGACTATGTAATTGGGTAGTACGCTGGTGAACACATGCAGTTGTCTACCGGACGTCGGGGTTGGTGTCTCGGCCGCGCCTGCAACATCAACTCCTGATGAGGCCACCAACAAAGATATAATACGCCACCAGTAGCCCGATTTCCTCTTCTTTATCTTCCATCCTCAACCAGCAGCAGAGTGACATTTCGTTTTGTTTTCTTTGTTCACCTTTTCTGACGCCTTCGTTTATAACCATAACCCTCTTTTTCTTGACGCATACTGGTTGTGCACATTTTATTATCCTTCGAATCCTCTCATTGCAACCAGCTATTTATATCCTATTTTTCCCAATAAATCATGTATAAATATCTTATCCTCCTCGCCACCCTTCTATCCCCGATAGTCCATGGCAGTTGCATCCACAACACCTCCCTCAAGCCCCGCGCCGCAACCGGCGAAGTCCCAATCAGCAACTTCGGCTACACCGGCACGCAGGGGCCTCTAAACTGGGCTGCACTCTCCCCCGAAAACGCCGCCTGCTCTTCCTCAACCGTTCAATCCCCCATCAACATCGACAGCAAGTCCACATCCCTCCTCTCAACCCCACCCACCATCTCCATCCCCTCTGTTCCCTCCGCGGAATTCGAAAACCTCGGGACCACAGTCGAAGTGATTTGCAATGGCACCACAACCCTCAACGGCACAGACTTCACCCTCGCCCAGTTCCACCTTCACACCCCCAGCGAGCACAGGATCGACGAGGAGTACTTCCCCCTGGAAATGCACATGGTGCACGAGTCCGCCTCCGGAGGTTTGGCAGTGATCGCAGTGATGTTCCAGATGTCGTCGACGGAGACCACAGATCTTTTGACCGCCGTGACCAAGAACATCGGGGATATCGAAAAGCCCGGGACAAAGACGGAGACGGGGCCCTTAGACTTTACAAAGCTAATCGATCATGTACAAAAGAGCCCATTGTTTACATACACGGGCTCACTGACGACGCCGCCGTGCGCGGAGGGGTTGACTTTCATCGTCCCGCAGAAGCCGCTGCCGATTGATGTCGACACATATAACAAGATCAAGAAGACGGTGCGGTTTAATTCGAGGTATACGCAGAACCAGGCGGGGGAGGAGAATGTGCTCGAGATGGGGTGTAAGGCTGCCGAGAACGGTATGTTACTCTTGAACGGAGATGGAGATTGATGCTGACGTGATGGTAGCGAGAGGTGGTCAGGCGGGCGGAAATGCCACGGTGTCTGCTACTGCGTCTGCACCGGTGTCTGCATCGGTGTCTGCACCGGCGTCGGTGTCAGCGTCGGCTTCGGCTTCGGCAGTTGCCACTGCACCCGCTGGTGGAGAGGGCACGGGGAAGGATACGACCCATTGTATCATGGGGGCTTGCCATACGGTCCCCACCAAGCGGGTGCGGAGGTGGTCGAAGTTCTAGACGTGGGCGGAGTTAGAGGTTGTTTAAGTGCCAGGATTTTTTGTTGTGAATTTTGTTTAGGAGTTGGACGGGGGCGGGTATATATCATGATCATGAGCGAATCGAATGATGTGGTGTAGAAGTACATGTAATCGTTATATTGATCGGCTTTCGAGTGCAATGATGTGGAATGCATAAAGAACCAAATTAAAACTGTAATGTCGGGTCTTATGCCCAAACCTTCACTTTTTCCGCTAGCGCTTTGTGTGGAACGAGCTTGCAAGCGAGGCAAAGTTTGGTTTACGAGAGTAGTCTCCATCCATCCCATATAAATATAACTAGTAATAACTTACTCACGTAGAGTACCGGCTAGGACTTATCCCTTTATCCTTTGTTGTGAAACGACTCGAATCGCGTGGTCGTGACGACCGAGGGTTTAAGCACTAATTACTAATTAAATCCTATCCATACTTATAGAGTAGTCACAAACCTAGGATCCTCCATCGTGTTCTTTAACGCAGGGTACAGTGCAATCCCTTCCCGAGTGCATACTGGTGATGAAACCCTTGCAGAATATGCAGGGCTCGATTCACCGCGAAGTGAAAAAGAACGTCAGTATACGAGTGCCACAATTCCTGCTCTCGTGCCCAGACACTTTTTTCATTTTCGAGGAGCGAGCTTATGAGCGACAAGAAAAATCTAGGCAGTTTTCCGAAATAGCTGGCCTCCAGGTTTGCAGTGGCTTACTCTGTGCTCGAAATCTGGGAACGAGAGCAGGCTTACTCCTCAATTGTCATATAAAACCCGAGGAACCGTAGGATGGGACGTGATCTCGGATACCGCCACTATAGACTATAACACTATGCAGTGACATGCATCCATTGGAATACGCCACTGTCAATAACGCCATGTGGACTGCAGGGTAAAATTCCCTGATTGGATACCGCTACCAGACAGATTGATAGGACATTGCATGAGATTCCTTGTCCACGTCATTCCATTTGCATTCCATTTGCATTCCACAGCACCTTCTAGAGGTTTGGCCATTGTCAAGTGAATGTGGATTAAATAACTTACTCCTACGCAGAGTAACTTTATAATTAGACGGCGAATTTGCCTCCCGAAACACCATGAATTTGTCGCCAGTTATTATTATTAGTAATACTTTCAAGTAAAATCAATGTAGCTTGAATTTATATTGGTACTCTATTTTGCACATCGAGCGGTTGGTTAAAAGGTTATCTAAGGCACTTGTACCTCTGATATTCATGAAATCATCGCAAACACTCTTGCAGAGGAGCAAATGGTTGTACCCCGCAAAGCTCATCTTGTTACATACTACGACTGATGACGAAGTGGAATGTGGGGTAGGTGAGGGAAGGAAGAAACCTGAGAAAGTGGGTTGTGGGATGGAGAAAGGGTGTGTGGGTGAGTTTGAGACGGAAGGGACAATGTGGGTGGGTGTCTTTTCTGATGATTACAGGAAGGCAGAAAGAGCCGGAAGATACTTAGAGTGGTGTGAGAAGGAGAAAGAGTACAGGAACGAGAGTGTGGGTGTGAGACGGAGAAAAAGTACAGAAGGATATATGCGGAAGGGTGTGGGAAGGAGAAAGAGCGCGAGAGGAGATGGTGTGGGTGTGGGATGGAGAAAGAGCACGGAAGGGAAAGTGTGTGGGCGGGTGGTAGGGGAATTTGGGACGGAAGGGATAGAGTGTATGTGGCTGGGTGTCTTCTGACGATTACAGGGAGGCAGAAAGAGCCGGAAGATACTTAAAGTGGTGTGAGAAACGAGAGGTGTGGGTGTGAGATGGAGAAAGAGTACGGAAAGGTTGTGTGGAAGGGTGTGGGAAGGAGAGAGAGCACGAGAGCGAGAGGGTGTGGATGTAAAGAGTACGGAAGGGTATGTGTGGAAGGATGCGGGAAGGAGAAGGAGCACGAGAGCAAGACGGTGTGGGTGTGGGATGGAGAAAGAGCACGGAAGGGAGAAGAATGTGTGTGGCGGGGTGGGAAGGAGAATGAGCGCTGAAAAGATAATGTTTATCGATGATGATTGCCGGGTGGCAGAGAAGACTTTGTGTGTGGGTGTGCGCGTGAGGGTCTTTTCTGACGATTACCAGTAAGATGAAAGAGCACGGAAGAGAGAGTGTTGGTCGGTGATGATTACCGGGAGGTAGAGAAGACTTTGCGTGTGTGTGTGAATGTGTGCGTGTGCGTGTGTCTTTTCTGATGATTACTGGGGGAAGGCGAAAGAGCATGGGAGGGGTGTGTGGGTGGATGACGATTGCCAGAGGCAGAGAAGACTTCGAGAGTGCAAGTTTATGTATCTGTGTGTGGAGTGTGTGGAGTGTGTGTGTGGAGTGGGTGTGTGTATGGAGTGGGTGTGTGTGTGTGTGTGTGTGTGGGTGGGTGGGTGAGGTGAGGGAATGCGTGTGTGTGGGTGTGTGTATGTGTGGGATAGGATATATGTGGGGAGTTGTTGTGTGTGTGGGCGTATGGGTGAGTATATCTTTCTAACGATTACTACGGGAAGGTGCACGGAAGAGAGAGTGTGTGTGGTGTTTCTTGTCTTGTGTAGGTTGTATGCCCGACAACGGGCGAGAGTTTCTATTCGCTGCGGAGACTCAAACCTGCATATGTAGCTAGTAATGGTCAGAAAGGCAAAATCACGGATACAGCCACATTATACGATTTACGGTACTCTCGACATGCATGATTGCAGTGCATGCATATATAAGCCCAAAATTGGAAAAGGATCTGGAACGATATTTAAGCCGCTCGAAACAAATCCAGCTTTAAGGAATGAGTGCGATTGGCTGAAATAGAGGGTTTCCATGGGACTTTGAACAGTCAACAATCTTTGTTCTCCATTGTCTGCGCGTGCACCCCACTGTTTGAGAGATGTGTGGTCAAATCTAATTCCTCCCAACCAATGATGTTCTACTCGTTGCCATCAATACTAAAATATGCAATCTGTGAGACATGCTGGGTTTAAACCCAGACCGGTAATGATTGAATCATTCTCTACCTTTCGGGTTGCTTTTCTGACTTGCATTTCCTAGTACAGCAATATAGCGTAGATACTTGGCACGGAGAGAAAAGATTCGAGATGCAGACGCCATAGGAAACCTAGCAAAAGTGTATTTGCCTCTTTTTTAAGCTCCATTTGGGCGTATGATAAAACAGCCAGATTATACGGCAATCTGGTCCCAACTCGTTACTTTCGGAGTACATGCAGGTTGCGTAGGAGATTGAATACATTATCTTTATTCGCCGTGGTTTCAGCTCTCTTAGCATCGGGTATGCAAGCAGCACGAACTCAAAGGTAAGCCCCGCTGTCGGGCAATGCAGCACCCTACTTGCCCTCTAACTGCCGCTAGCAGTTTACAAGTAGATCAGCTCATTTGATTGGAACGAACATGGATTCCAGGCGACATCAAGCGAAGTGTAGTGACAATATACCTTGCGACCGTTGAGATGGTATCTTTTTGTTTCTATTCTCAATTGTAGCAGGTACATCATATGCATTAGCTTCATCCGTTTTGTTGTCATCTCGCCTATCTCATCTCACTGGCACCCTGTATGTACTCACACCACAACGAAACAGTTAGAGGCGGATTGCAACTAGGGTATGTACCGGTCTGAGACGAAAATCTACAACTACAGATAATTTAAACCTACTGCTTCTGTTAAAATCCATCAATCAACTATGCACGACGTTTCTTCTATCTAAGTACCTTACAAACCGACACGATCTTGCTTACCTCTTCCTGCCATCCGTTTTGTTCTTTCGTCACTGCCTACTCCCTATCTCCAGACTCCAACGATCAGACATTATCAATTGTTTCGCCTCTTTTTACGCCAACATCTCATAGCTGAAGGTCTATGGATTGCTCGGATACATTAATACTACTCCCTCTCACAGTTACTGTAGCATTAGTGTTGCATCTGCTAGTGTGGTTCACCGGATACACTTGGGTCGAGGCGTTCGCAATCACGTTTGCAGTTGTGTTTCTTGCAGTCGGAGCTTGGTTGGGTTGGCGAAGGTATTGGCAATTGGATCAGCAGAGGGAAAGACATTCGAAACCCGAAGTCTTTCACCATGTGCGTAACTCATAACGGTAGTCAGTGCTATTCTAATATAGTAGCAGAAGGGGCGTTACCGGGCCATCTACGACATCGAAGGCGGTAGAAATATCCCCACCAGCCGCATCCCTACACCCGCACAGCCAGTAATAGTTCCTTCAAAGTCCTTTCGAGTCTCTCGCTCCTCAGTTTGCGCCTCTGCGGCTCTCTTTCCAGCCGGGGCTGGCTCTGCTAGTGCAACTACCAATTTTGACAGCGGCTCATCGAGTACCAGGAAAAGTCTCACATCCTACTTTGTTTATCTTGAAGGATTCGGTATAGAGGCCGTCGCGGATACTGGAGCAATGGTGGATGTGGTGTCACGGGAGTTTATTGAGCGCAACGATATTGCATGGAAGGTTATACCAGATTCCAAGGATGTTATTATTTTTTGTGGGGATGAACATGCAATGCACACGTCGGGTTATGTAGATGCTACGCTACGCTTCGAAGGTAGCGACGGGCTCTACGGACTCACTCTATATATTGTCGACGGGCTCCCGCTTGGTATCAACATGGTACTCAGTCATGATTTCCTGATTGAAACAGGAACTGTGGAGTTTAAACGGCCCGGTGCACGAACTAAAGCGATGGGAGGATTTTTAGTGGCTATCCTTGTTGCTGTTAACAAGCCGTCTCTAATCGAAAGACTTAAGCGGCATTTTGATCGTCGCCACCCATGCCCGCCGGATGAAAATCAGGCAGGTTAGTGCTATTTCTTCGGTCTTTTTCGTATGTACGTAAGCTTATAAGTGCTCTGCAGCAGCAATCGTGAACGATTTGAATCTTCGTGCTCGTGTCATAGAAATAAGTACCCAAGCTAAGGCAAATAGAGGGCCTCACTCAGTTAACGGCTTCGTTGTGATGCAAAATAACCGTATAGGATTGCCAAATATTCGTAACGGGCGGGACCCTTGATAGTGTTGTTCATATTGAAAATTTGTATTTGCTTAATCTTTCAGGGGTTTTTGGACCTTTAGACCTTTGGGTTTTTTTTAACCTCCGTTTTCTCTTTAAGTATGCATGATGATGATGATGATGTGAGTTGGGGAGTTGGATTTATAAACTTGTATTTACTTATTTCTATATACGTTTTTTGGTGCCGATTCTGTACAGACTACAGATTTATAAAATTGCAGCTACTTAGTATCTACCGTTGTACAAAAGCAGATATATCGTACCGATCCTGTGGAGGAACAATCTCGGAACGTTGTCTCGCACCCCATTTAGCGTGTTAGTTACCCGCTCGTACCTAGGCCAGCGAAGCGATCAGGGCTGAGGGTTACTCCGCCTGCCATCGTCTAGAGCGAGACAACTCGGAACGTACCCATGGCGTGTATTTTGGGTACTTCGGTTCTGGCAGTGTTTTCAACTCTTGATTTTTCACTACGGTACTCACTTAAGTACATACCATAGTGAAAAATTAAGGGTTGAAAACACACTGCCAGAATCGAAGTACCCAAAATATACGCTGTGAGTACGTTCCAAGGCTGTTCTTCCACAAGATCGGTACGAAGCATGCACCAAATTCAAGTCAAATCTGGCTTTAACGGTGCGTTAATATACACTGGTTACGGATTTTTCAACTGTGCTTTTTACAACGGTAGGTAAGTACTTAGGTACAACGTGGTTACTTAAGTATTTGTGAATCCACGTGTACCACACTCCGAGACTAGAATCCATCTTGAGAGTATGATACTTGCTTGTGAATTCTTTGCATTGACAAACTTCACTACAGGAGAGTGGTCCGTTCTGGCCCGTTCGATTGTCTAGTTGTAACTTGGAAAATAAATTTCTTCCTACTAGGACAGATATAAGTTTGAAATACAGACTTGGTTGACTTGCTGGAGCGTTCGGTTGACCAAAAAATCGACAGGCAGAATGGTCACATGGAAGTTCTACGGGTGATACTTTAGGGGCAGATAGAACTGCGATATCTGTACGTACCAAACCCCCGAAGTACAACTTCATTATCTATCTCTGGATTTGAATAGTATTTTCGAGATACTACTCGACCAATAGTTGTCTAGTGATAAAATGAATCGACGCTGTGGGGAACGCAGCCCAGTCGCATACTTGCTAAGAAACATGACTAGAAGGCATCTGATATACTAGGTATGTCTGCATTGACACAGAGCATGGCCACCCAAGACATATTATGGAATTGGAAAGAAGTAATTACATTCTCTATACCGCTGGAAATTCCGTAGCTGGTATATGGGTATCGCCATAATAGAGACTCGCACCAGAAGCATTGGCCATGTGCACTTTCACCTTTTTGACACCCTAAGTCAAGCTCCGTTCCTACTGATATATACAACTAGAACTGCCGCATACCTGGCCCACATTTAGTAATTGATTTACTCGTTTGGTCATTGAGTTGGACTTACGCCGCAGTTGCTCCAAACACTTCCCCTTTTTTACCTCTTGTAGTCAAAGATAGTCCAGCAGCGAACAATAGTGTATATACGCATATCATTCCCAACCTCAGACCCTCCGCACGCACATAATGAAGACTGGCGATTGCGCCGATCAATAGACAAACCGCCAGCAGAAGGGCAATGAAGTCCGATAGCCGATTGATTTTGTTCTCTGAGTAGTAGAATACCGGGCTTGATGTTTCTGCGGCTTCCGTGGATTTCACCTAGAGAATGCATATCAGTATATCGCTGCTCCACCCGAAATTATTTATTTACTTTGAAAAAATGTCCAAAATGGTCTCTGGTAAAATTCGACAACGGATCCCTTGCACTGTATCCACCGGACAAAGCTACCAAATCGTGGGGCTGGCTAAGGTATTCATCCCCCAGGTCAATCAACGGTCGTGTAGCAGGATGTCCGTCCTGATTCATCCATCCATCGAGTGCCTTGAGGACCCGCCCTGGTGGCTCTTCCAAAGCAAGAACTTGGCTGTAGCGTATAAGGGCGTTATCTGTGTGCTAATATTAGTATTACAATCATGTCAACTGTCAAATCCACTCACTATACTCTTCTAGTTTGTTCCTCATGGTACTGGCAACCTTGCATCTCACCTCGTCTTCTGGTGCGCGGCCATCTAGTACAGACTGCCATGATCTCAACCGGACATGCTTGTCGGAGTTCCGATTATCATTAGTATCCAGTTCTTTGAGTTCAGCCTCCAGTATCATAAGCTCCGTTTGCATGTTCAACAAGTTTCTCGCATTTAAGCTGCTGAACTTGCGAAAGACGGCGAGGTCTGGAGAGCTGGAGATATAGCTAGCTACCGATGGGTAGCCTTTGGGGGGAGATGGTACTGGTAAGGGTGGTCGTGTCTGGGATGCCATGATAATGGATGGAGGAGACTGAGCGATGGAATGAACGGAGATCGCCACATAGGAAAGTTGGCGCTTCTGTACGCACACGTCGGATTTTCAGGTATTCGCCTAAAACCCTAACCCAACCCGATGTTAATATTGAAGTTATAGGGCTAGGGATTTGGTGGTCGAATACTTAAAATGACAGCCATCTTTCTATGTTTTTAGCTGGAGAGCTCAAGAAATTAGGATCGAGAGAGGATATCAAGCAATTGGAACAGGTAAACAAGCTGTTGCTAAGAGAATATTGTGCGATTGGAAGGGGGTTGACAAGCAATTGAAAGAGGATATCAAGCAATTGAGGCTCATGCTGAAAGATACGAATGGTACTCTTTTGAAGGTGAGGTCTTATTGACATTTCTTACCATAATTTGTGATAAGCGTTATCTCGTAATATGGGTTGCTTGGGCTAAAGATCCCTTGTGTATTTTATGATAGTAGCAGTAGCTGGCGAAAGTACCAGGTGCTTGAGCTAGTATTTAGTAATAAGGTACTAGCATTATAGCTAATATAAGGAATCGGAGTTTGGGATAGTGTAGGCAGGTGTGATATTGGATAGGTTTATGTAGTTGATATCGGTGGGAGGGCGTATAGCTGTAGATTGTTGGCTGTTGCGGATATAGGCTGTTTCGAATATGTGCCACGTCTGAGACTAAGCTTCTATAGCGCTGCTTTTAACTCGAATCGTGGCTATGGCGCGGTATTTATGACCGAGGGTTTAAGCAGCATCCATCGGGATACCAGCGCAGAGCGAGACAAGGAGCCGTCTAGGAAAGCACCACATTTGTACCTCGTACACATGAGACCGTAAGAATCCTGGGAAGCATCTCAGCGTTCCAAGCATCTTCTCCTTGACGAGTGCGGGTGGTAACGGAACCGCACTGCTCCCCATACAAAACCTACCCCATTTACCCGAGATGCAGTTAGATATTCTTATCGATATGGGATTTACATTTTTCTAAACCCTTCAAGCTACCCAAAAGTCCTTTGTAGATGATGGGACATCATAGAATTCCGTAGGCTTGGGAATAGGCCGTAGACGGAGTACAGCCGTTATTTTTTGACAATTCTCGTGAAGGAAGCCGTGGGGGGAAGGATGTACGATAAGGAAATCTTGTGTCTGAAATCCTCCCTGGAGAGGTTTAACTACACGACTAAACCCCTTCTCTCTGATCTTTTATTTTTATAGCTGTAGGGCAGAGACTGTAGTATTGCTTGTAATGTTATCAACCGCACAGCCCCGAGATCGAGAATACTTACAGGTACTGATAGCCTTGTTTCCGGTAAGCTTTTGCTCTTTCCAGCTGTTGATCAGCTATTTGATTGGTAGTCTCGGCATTCCGAGAGTGTTTATTCAGGGAACATGGATTCCCACGCACTGGGTGTCGTTGTGCATTATGCACTCTTGTACCCTACTTGCATTATTATATATTATTATATACATGTGGAAACCAAAGAAGGAAGAAGCAATGCAAGAGCTCTCGTTGGCTAGGTTTTCATAAGGCGAGTTTGCTCGATGAAATTGATCGAGAGCACTGAAGCCGCCGGTCTTCTATTTCACGCAAAAGCCATTTAAACGGCCAAATTCTGCGGCTTGCTGTCTCTTCGTTGCTATTTGAAGGTGTACTATTACCCAGTCCTTTATGCTGTTTATTTGTCACTTCAATGCTCGGCTGAGCATATTTATCTTCTCTACATATCACCATGTCAACGTCATTAGTGAACCGCAACTTCAGAGCCACAGGTTCGTCAACCCAAGTAATAACCACAATAGGGCACCTGGTTGCAATCGTTATAAGCTCGAGTACTGCTACACTAATCCCTTCAACGGACGATATAAGCCAGAATAACACGAATCCAAGTGAAAGAAGAATTTGGCCCGACGACTATTTCTTCACTAACTGTGGGTGTCTTGGGGGGTTTTGTTTGGTCTGTTAGCTTTGGTTCCATGTTGTATATGGATCTATCGTAAGGTAATGACAATACTGGTGTATAGCACGAACGCCCTTGGATGCCAACTTACATTGTAGTTATAACGGCGAAGAACCCCGCGAACCATGACACCAACTCGTCGGCTTCCAGGCATTCCACCTCTTCTCCACCCATCTCGCCAGGTCCAGCCTTCGCTTTACATCTGCCTTTCATCTCACCTGCTGCCACCATTTCACCAACACGTCCGATCACCGTAGCTTTCTGACAACCTTGCGGATATTGGAGCTCCAAGTCCATGCAATGAACCATGACATTTCACTCGCTCCGCAATCTACCACTGATGTAACAGCCAACTCGTCTCGTACCTTCGCCAATGGCGACGCAGTATCTAGCGCGACATAGTAGTCCAGCTAATTGTTCGTGGATAAAAGGGGTAATATAAGTGGGTAAAAACTTTAGGGAGGGTTGGTACCGTTATTTCTTTGCATATTTTGGATGACAATGAGTGAGATTCCGTGTCTGATATAGCGTTATCTGCCATGAGGCTTTGCCTACTACATAATAGTGTCTCGTTTCTGTTAAGGCTAGTGCGGTAAGGCTGGTCCGTTAGCTTCACCCGTTGTAGCGCAACGCATCGTTCTCCTAAATCCGTCAAAAATATAGACTTGTATTAAAACCATAAGTACTATCAAGCGTGGGTAGATTTGGAGATGTATACTTGGAAATGTATTTATGGAAATGTATTTATGGAAAATAGCTAAAACGTCCGTTGTTGAAAAGGATCTTTTGAATCCTTTGAGCTTAAGCAGGCCTTTGGTTTTCTTTTAACATAGATTTCTATGTGGGGTCAGTCTCGGTCTGCTGAGCGTTGAGAATTAGGTGTCACAGATTTACAGTGTGTGCTCTGTAGTCAGCATGTTAGCAACTGGCGGATACAGCGAGTCTGAGCTAATTGGCCTGAATGATTGAGAATTCTGCAAATCCCAGCAGAAGGAAGATGTGGCCATTATTGTGGTGTTTGTGCTTGTTTTAGGAGTCGTTCAATTGTACTTATAGTTCACCAGAGTGGCGACGCCGGGTAAACATTGTGACGTCGGTAGCACGTGATAAGCGCGGCTTAAGTTCGCGATTGCTCGCGTCACTTCCATTAGCACACGTTATACAGGGGGCCTAAAATCCCCGCTCACTGCATCTCCATCTTTTTGCCTTTCAATCATAACTCCGCAAACACAAGCCTACCCATCATTCCTCGGCCAACATGCCCTCGGTTGTGTCGCAAAAACGACACGTCGACGAGGATGAAGACTCCTCCGAACACGACCAAGATCACGACGACTCTCCACCGCTTTCCAGCCCACCTTCGTCAGCATCAGCTAGCAGCAAGCGTGCCCGTATTGTCGAAAAGAGAAATAGCCGCCCTAACCGTCTCGCCCGTCGGGCTTTCACGATAGATGAAGATGGAGACGAAGAAATGGATGGTAAACAAGAGGAGGGCGATGGTGACGAGTCCGTTGACCTTGAGGGTGGAGCTCTGCCTCCTGCCGATACCGATGTCGAGGCGGAAGAGGATCTCCTTGATGAAGATTACGAAATCACTGCGGACGACCAGGAGTACCAGGCCGGCTCGATTGTTCGCATTAAACTTATTAATTTTGTCACCTACACCTCTGCCGAAATCCGCCCGGGGCCCAGTCTCAATATGATCATAGGACCAAATGGCACGGGAAAGTCGACAATTGTGTGTGCAATATGTCTTGGTTTGGGTTGGAATCCCACCCATCTGGGACGAGCAAAAGAAGTCAGCGAGTTTGTCAAACACGGATTCCAAGACGCTTTCATCGAGATTGAGCTTCAGGGGCGTAAGGATGAGCGGAATCCGGTGATTAAGAGAAAGATCAGCCGTGAGAACAACGGCTCAACGTATTATCTGAATGGTGAGTGGTTATCATAGTTGTCCATTTGCTGGCAGGAGCTGAGCTATTTGTAGGCAGAACAACGACCCATGCTGCGATCCAAAAACTCACCAAAGGCTTCAACATACAGATTGACAATCTCTGCCAATTCTTGCCGCAAGACCGTGTCAACGAATTTGCGCACCTTTCGGATTCGTTGCGATTGATTGAAACGGAACGTGCCGCAGCTGGCCCGGAAATGCTGGGCTATCATAAGAAATTGATGGAACTTTGGAAGGCTGTGGCTGGCGAGAAGGAAATCCTGAAAAGCGACAAGCTTGCACTTCAGCAGCTTGAAGCTCGACAGGCGGTACTTCAACAAGATGTTGACCGTCTACGAGAGCGTCAGGAGGTTATGGCCAACATTGAACTTCTCCAGAAGATGAAGCCTTATATTAAGTATCGTGAAGCTAGGGCGGCATCTGCAGCGGCGAAACAACAAGTCAAAAATGTAGAAGCAGAGCTACAACAGCTGAAGGCGGAGTCGGGCCCAGCAATGGAGAGGCCTAAACATAAGAAGCGCTACAAGGAGACAATCCAGAGGGCATTGGAAGATCGGCAGACAGTCCTTGAAGAGAAGCAAGGGAAAGTCCACACACAAAAGACCAAAGTTATTCCCCAGCTTGAGGAGAAAATCAAAGAAGTTGAAAAGGAAATTAAAGCCGAGCATGCCCAGGAAGAAAAGAGGAAAGAGCAGGCCAGAGAGTTAAAGCGGAGAGTTGAGAGTACTAAGAAAAAGCTTGATAATGGACCTCCAGAGATAGACGTTCAGTTCTACAACGATAAACTTGTGAGGCCAATATCGTCTCCTTTCAACTGAACCATCACTAACAATATACAGACGGAGAAACGCCGTGCAATAGAAGCATTACAACAGCAAATGGGTGATATTCAAGCGGAATTTGAACCCATTAAGAGAAATGGCACAAACATCAATGCCCAACTACAGCGTGAGAAAGCAGAGTATGTTTATTTCTTTCCTGTTAGTTTACATCATTAACACTGTCTAGCCTCCAACGATTAGAATCTGTCACTGGCCAACGAGAAACAATTCTGCGAGACCGGCTCGACAGGCCAGGGCGGGAAACTTACGAGGCCTGGCAATGGTATCAAGAGCATAGGGATGAATTCGAACAGGAAGTCTTTCCACCTGCTGTTCTCTGCTGTTCGGTAAAGGATTCGCGTGCCGTTGACGCAATTGAATCACTCATTAGAGGTTGCAATACGGCTTTTTTGTGCCAAAACACGAATGACTATGAAAGGTTCACCAAGGAGGTGATTGGAGTTGCAGGCCATCCGGGGCTTGGCCTAGCAAACATAACGATCAAGGATTTTTCCCGCTCCCATGCGCCGAATCTTGAGAACCAACAGAGACCACACACGAAGGAAAGGGTAACTTTTATACTCCCAGTTTACTTGAACCCCGCTGACGATTTGAAGCTGGCAGAGCTAGGGTTTGAAGGTGTTGCCTTGGATTTCATTGAGGCACCGGATCCAGTTCTTAATATGCTCTGCCATGAATCTCATGTTCACAGAACTCCAATGTCTGCTCGTGAGTTTACCCCGACAGACAACCAACGCTGCGAGACCGCCGGCCTCAACACGTGGATTGCCGGAAAAACTATCTACCAATTCCAAAGCCGTTACGGTGTTTCCACTACCAAGGTTACCCCCATCCGTCCTGCAAGGATATACAAAACGCAGCAGGTCGACCAAAACCAGAAGCGAGAGAAGGAGCGGAAGGTTTCGGAGTTGGAATACCAATTAAATGAGCTCAAAGGCGATCTTAAGAAGCGCCATGACGAGCATAAGGAACTCATGACCGAACTTAACGAAGCTAAGGCAGAGAGGCAAAAAATCTTAACGGAAAAAACCTCCAAGCAGGACGCCTTGGGCAAATATAACAAATTAAAGGCCGAGTACAGCAATTTTGAGGAAAAACTGAAGAAAATGGTGAATGCGGGGTCCGACTACCAGGATACTGTGGAGGAGCTAGAAGCAAAACTTGATACGCTTGGAATGAAGCGTGCACAGGCGGCGATTGACTTTGTGGTTTGTGATAATTAACACCCATTTGTTGCTAGCGGCGCTGAAAAATGACTCAGGAACTGGTTGGCGATCTGGTCGATGTCCACAACAAACTCATCCAGCTCCGATTACGTTACGTCGAAGCTGCAAGTGACGAGAAACTCTTGAACGCCAAAAATGAACACATTATAAGAAGGATAACTGAAATGGAGGACCAGCTTCAAGATGGTAGAATACTTTGTTTTGCCTGATTATAAATTGACGGGAACTGACATTCTCCAGTCCGGAGGCGCGCTAAGGCGCTAAGGGTTCAAGCCACCAAGGATAGAGATGTCATGGCGGCGATCTTCGAAGAAGCGTCAGAGGAGGACCGACAAAAAATAGGCAATCTCCCGCCGGAGAAAACGGTGGCAGATGTGGAGGATGACATCGAAACTGAACAAGCTCGTCTGGAACTCATTCACGAAGGGAATCCCAACGCCCTTAAACAGTACGAGGAGCGTAAAGTTAGGATTGAAAACCTGACGACCAAGATTGCCGAACTGGAAGAAAAGCTCGAGGAGCAGAATACTGCAATTCGCGAAGTGCAAGAAGTGTGGGAACCTGAACTTGACGCACTTATCGCCAAGATATCAGCCGCCTTCTCGAAGAGCTTCCAGAAGATTGGGTGTGCTGGAGAGGTCAGGATCTTCAAATCCGACGAAGGATTCGACAAGTGGGCTGCCGAGATCCTTGTCAAGTTCCGCGAAGGAGAGAATTTCCAGGTGCTTAATGCTCAGCGCCAGTCCGGTGGTGAGAGAGCAGTTAGTACCGTCTTTTATCTCATGGCCCTGCAGAGTATGGCCAAGAGTCCGTTCAGAGTTGTGGACGAAATCAACCAGGGGATGGACCCCAGGAACGAGAGAGTTGTTCACCACCGCATGGTCAACATCGCGTGTCAGGAACATACCAGCCAGTAAGCTGCATCCCTCGATTCTAGCGATTTATGATAGATGCTAATGAATGATGTGACAGGTATTTCTTAATCACCCCCAAACTCCTTAGCGATTTGATGTATCATCCACGGATGAAAGTGCACTGCATCTATTCCGGAGAATGGGTTACAGACGTCGTCATGGATTTTGACAGGTATCTTCAGGCTGGAAGGAGATTGAAGGCGTCGAAGGGCAAGGCGATCAACGGCAGATCCAGACGCAGCGAAAGTGCAGCTACCACTGCCAATGGGGAGGAGCCTAGCGAGGAAGAGGATTGAAGAGACGGTTAGAAGGCGTTGCGATATTTGCGCGTAGCGGTGTTTGGGAATGCTATTCTTTTGTCTCCTTTGTCAGGGTTAGTGCTAAAATCTGGGGTATAGTCATTCTGGCGCGGATATTCTGTGAATTATCTTGCTTGGGTAAAATTGGAATGCCGCACGCAAAAGTCTAAGTAAGACGATAGATCTTGTGAAGACAACACAGTTGGCTTAGGTGTTGTGTTGGGGAAATGATGGAAGGATATAGTGGAGAGGTGGGGCGGGATCTCGGGAAGTGGTTCAAGGGGGTTGCTTTGTATCCCGGTACCGATACTCCTGACTTTATACCTCCATAATATGACACTTTGACCTTGCCATTTCATCAGCCTACCAACTGGGAATCTTATGCCGTGCAAAGAAGCCTCAATGGCGGCTTACCTGTGTGGTAGCTCGAGCAAAAATTATTATTCGTCATCATACTGTCTCCAAACCACAACCACCATTTAGCCATCTTCATCACAACAACCACAACAACCAGACAGGGGGCCGATCAATTTCAGCATGTCCCCTCCAACGTCTTTCCCGCTCCCGTCGCCCTCACTTGTGAGAAATAGCTCCACCCTGCACTCACCTATGTCCATACCGTCTCCTTCAGCCACCCCTACACTGACACTACCATTGAGCACCCGCAAAGCATGTGACCCCTGCCGCCTCTCAAAAGCGCGTTGCGAGCCGTTGACCAGCGCCGACATGGCAACTCTTGCGAGCGGGAGCGATGCCAGCAACATCTGCCAGCGCTGTATAAAGACAGGGCGGAGGTGTGTGTTTGGCGAACGAAGTCGCCGGAAGCGGAGGAGAACCGACGGCGACGGCGATGGCGGAACCGATCGGGATAAAGTTAACCGGTTGGAAAAGAAGCTTAGTATGTTGGAGGCTAGGCTTGAGACTACGACCAAGTTACCGAGCGAGCGGGAAGAGGAGAGTGATCCTGGCACAGGTGCTGCACACGCGTTCTTGGAGATTACTACTGGTCGTATTGACGGGCGAACTTGTAGATTATGGCTACTATAAACCCCCGAACACCGCCTCGATACCCGCTTCTCCCTCCGCAGCAGTACCTCAGCACGCGTCCGCCGCCCCGCTCGCCACAAGTTGCACCAGTTCGCTCTTGCTGTACAATACCGAGACTCTGAAGAGCACGTGTCAAAAGCCGAAGTCCGTGCTGGAGCCAGACGTGATTACTCGCAATGTCCTCAGCCTTTCCAATGCCACAGCGCTGTATTCCCACTTTCTCAACCATATGCTCCCTCACTTCCCGTTTTTTGTTACTACCAATTCGTTCGCCCACACTCGCAGCCACAAGCCAGTACTCTTCCTCGCCATCCTTGCCGCGGCTTCAGCCTCCATCGGTGATGCAGACATACGAGCCAAACTCCTCGACGACATGTATGCGGCATTGTCGCGCACCATCTTCCCCGGCGACAAGAGCCTGGAGCTGGTACAGGCAATCATCATAACAGGGACCTGGTTCCATGCTCCTGCAACAGCGGGGCACTCCCGCATCTGGATGCTGACCGTGCAAGCTACTGTCATAGCTATCGACCTAAAATTTGCAGCCTCGGAGGACCTGGATGAGCGGAGAGCCCTACTCGCGTGCTACGCTAACAGCACATTGGCGTCGGTTATCCTTCGCCGCCCTGTGTTACACCGATACGGACGGAGGATCCAGGAATCTCTTGAGCTCGTGACAAACACAGGCACGGACAGCGATTATATCGTCACCTCCTACGTAACGCTGATCCGTTACATGGAAGAGGTGTATGGAAACAGCGGGGTCATCGACGGCGACTACATTCCAGCACCGAGTGCGCAAGTAGTAAGCTGGGTATTGGAAGCGTTTACTCAACGAATCGCAGCACTCCGCAAAAAAATTAACAAAACCATCAAACCCTCACCAGTCAAGGAGAGCATGGAGATCGCACACCTTGGCATGGCGGTACAGGTGTTCGCAATCGTTTTCGACATACCCGGAGGAATCATGAACGTGCAGGTAAAACTGCTGCAGGCGGCACACGAGACCCTCGACCACTTCCTAAAATGCTCTGCAGAAACCCTGAAATCCTCCCCGTTCATCGTCTTCGGCAGAACCGCAAATGCTTGTTCCGTACTGCTACGCCTCGCATCCACATTGGTCGGCGAGCGCAATAGCAGTAGCAGTAGCATAACCGCACCAGAACTCCACAGCGAAGGCAGGCTAGAATTCGAAAGCAGGCTAGAACAACTCAAGATCATGTACTACTTGACAAAACTGATTGAACGGCTCCGTTCGCTTCTTGGCCCTTCCTCCACCTCTGGAGAGGGAGGCGGTGGAGGAAACAGGACGCTTGCAACGACCCTAGCCCTCTTCGAGGGAATGAAGGTATACTACAATAAAAACCTTGCACCACCACCACCATCTCCTCCTCCTCCTCCTCCTCCTCCTCCTCCTCCTCCTCCTCCTCCTCCTCCGTCGCACCCCGAAGAGGGTGAAGCACTCGCTGCGGCTTCGATACTGTGTGGAACCCCAACGGCGTATCCACAGTATAACATAGCACACATATATCAACAACAACAATATCCATTAGCCGAGATGGACCTGAGTCCGGAAGAGATTGAGAGCTTTTTCTATGGCGTTGAAGGGCAGTTTATGCCTAGTGTTATTGGAGGTGGGGGCGGCGGGGGGGTGGGGATGTCAGTGTGGCCTCCTGGACCACCATGGGGGGCGGAGGGAGTCGGTATAGAGGGGGTGGGCGAGTATGGGTGGGCAGGTGCCTAGGGGAAGGGAAGGGGAAGGGAGGTCGGTGAGCACGAGGCGTTATGGGGTTTACTTACATTTGCTGGGGAGTTCTTGATTATAGGGGTGTCTCACCTTATGCATTAATGAAACCGGGCTAGGGAAACCAAAACGTATGGTTGAGAACGCCTAAAAGCGGTGGGGTTTGAGGTTCATCACCTCCACAAAGGCTTTTTTAAAAATAACTGTCAAGGGCCTAGTTTCCGCTTTCTCTATCGCCTGACAATCTTGGCTTTTTGAAATTCCTTCTGGTTGTTGAGAAAAGGCCTGTGATTGTCACTTGTATGGTCAAAAAAATTCATGCTTGTCACTCGGTTTTGCAGGGTAAGCCGAAATGTACTGTACTATGGACGGCTGCCGCACTCACTGTATATTGCATCCGAACTGAATTGAAGTTATGATCTATATATCCCTAAGTAGACAACCGACTTGAATGATTATCCATGCATATGCCAAGCCAACCCCACAATCCCCACACCCGCCGTGCATCCGTCCCCACATCCCAACCCCACATCTCACCACACACAATGTCAATCCTCATAATCGGCTCGCTCAACACCGACCTAATCACAACCACTCCCCGCCTCCCGCTCCCCGGCGAAACCCTCACCTCTACCTCCTTCACCAACGCGCCAGGGGGGAAAGGCGCGAACCAAGCCGTCGCGTGCGGCCGTCTCTCCTCGCCAGACACAACCGTATCCATGATCGGCGCGGTGGGGACCGACACCTTTGCGGCGCCGCTCCTCTCCGCACTCTCCGCGTCCCGCGTCGACACCTCCCGCATCACCGCCTCCCCCTCCCCCACCGGCACAGCTGTGATCCTCGTCGACTCTGGCACCGGCGAGAACCGGATCCTGATCCACCCTGGCGCCAACGCCACCGTGCAAGTCCCCGACGACGTGTTTACCTCGGCCCAGTGGGTGGCGGTAGTCTTACAGCTTGAAATCCCGGTTTCGACTGTAGTTCGGGCGCTGCGGCTGGCGAGGAGCGCGGGGGTGAAGACGGTGTTCAATCCCGCGCCTGCGGTTGCCGTGCCGGAGGGGTGTTGGCTGGATGTGGATTGGTGTGTTGTTAATGAGGCTGAGGCTGCGATGTTGACGGGGGTTGGGGTTGAGGTGTTGGATGGCCGGGAGGGGGTCGAGGGGGCGGCGAGGGAGTTGAGGAGGAGGGGATGTGGGGCTGTTGTTGTGACGTTAGGGGGAAGAGGGTGTTATTGGTGCGATTCGACGGATAGTGGGTGGGTTGAGGCTGGGGTGGCGAGGGAGGAGGTCGTGGATACGACTGGGGCTGGGGATACGTTTGTGGGTGCGCTTGCGGTGGCGGTGGTAGAGGGCCGCGGGGCGAAGGAGAGTGTAGAGTTTGCAAGGACGGCAGCGGGGATAGCAGTTAGGAAATTTGGTGCGATGGCGGGGGTGCCGTGGAGGAAGGAAATTGAGGTGTAGAAGGGTGTTTGTAAATGCCGTGTATAGGTGTGTTTAGATGTCCGCCTGGTAGACATGTACTAGTACGTACGTCCATTCCAGATTGTTATCATCTGCGTGTACAATTTCCTCAACCTGCGCTGAGTGAGGATCTGTTGACAAGTATCCGAGTCAGACCTAGAGCAATGTTATCAGATATCAATACCATTCGTCGCCCATTTACTTTTTGCGCGTGGGCACTATGAAGTCCTATGGATCGGTGCTTGGACGTGGGCAGCATGATACCGATTGCACACGGTGACTATGGAGCGCGAGGAAAGGCGAAATGCCTGTGGAGTCGCGATAGTTCGCCCAATGGGACAGCGCTAGATGCTAAATACTATGCTCCATTCTACCGAGTGCCGGGCGTACTCGACTCCAAGGACCCAACTGCACTTGACTCCATGATCCCAAGTGCACTCGACTCCGTGCTCCCAGCTGCACCCATCTCTGCGCCCTCGGGAGTGTCCCCGCCCCAAAAAACACAATTAGCCGCTGCTCAAGAACGGCTCGGCAGATTCACAATCCGAAAGCGCTACCGTTCAGAACGCATCGAGTAATTCATTTGACGTCAAAGCGTCTTAATCAGACTACAATTGATGAAATTGACCTGGGGCAGCGGATAGTTAAAACAGGGGCCCGTGAGATTCCATCAACTCTACCATCCACCCATGCCAACTCCACGAACATTTCACCAATTGGTGGATGTCAAATGATCTATTCGATGCCCTCTAAATGGTCGCGCTTTCAGGAGCGAGGACGAATGTGTGCACTCCAGTGTACTTAGGAGCATGCAATCAAGTGCATCTGGAAGCACGCAGTCAAGCGCACATGGCAGCACAAACCAGCAGAGTGGCGGGTGGCCGAAATCATGACGTCGGTCTGAGTCTATTGGCGTGAACCTTATCTTCAGATGCCAGCACTCTGATGGGATCCCACGATGTCTCACGGTCATGGCGTTGACAATTTCTGCCATCTTCCCATCGGCAACGGTAGACAATCAAATCTTGGGAAGATAAGATCTCTGACTCAATTTCTAGCGGAATCTGCAACCCGATTCCATCGATTCTGGACGTATGTATGCGCACGTATTCGGTCCTGGGCTGCTTATGCTGGTCACAACTCGTTCTTTGTATGGTCATAGTGATGTGGCATTGATGGTGATAGTAGTGGGAGCACTTAGACGAGTAGGTTAGCTACGTCAACGTCAAAGCTTCTACAGACTCAAACTTTTCCATTAGCCCAAAGCTTCCCGCGGCAAAAAGTTATTCACTCTGAAGTGCTCTCAAACGCTCTCTCTAGTAGGCTCTCAAGCGGGTGCTCTCAATAATAGTATCAATAGTGCGTATAGTACCAGCGGAAGCTTGTCAGCAGTAAAGAATTGTATAAGCCTATAGACTCATAGACTCTTCTAGTTGTATAGACTTCCATAGATCCACGCACAGATGTCTATAGGTCTACTATAGACTGCGCGTCACTCAAAGGTCCACGGGAAGCCAGTTATGAGCTGCGTGTATGCGCGTGTGCGCGTAGCGCAGCCTATAATGGATTTGCACTTTTGCCAGTGTACGCAAACAAACAGTCTAAACACTCTACAACTCCTGCTCCAACTCCAAAAACCTCTCCTCCTTCTCCCGCCAACTCTCCTCCACCACATCCTCCCCAACAAACATAGCATTCAACCACATCCCCATCCTCCACCCGGCAATTGCAACTTGTTTCTCCACAATCTCCACAGCGCCATCATAATACGTCCCATTCAACTCGCTTCCCGCAAAGCCTTCAGGATACGTCTCGGGCAACACATACTTACACATCCACGTATTCGTCTCAGACGCCCAAGACAGCGCACACTCCTCGGCGCGGCTAACATCGATACACCCACCCCACTGTGCCGTAAAATTCCCCCAGGTGCCCCCCACAATCCGCTCATACAAACTATCCGCCCACCCAACCGCATGGCGAATGGTGTTCCCGCCGATCAGTGTTTCCGGGATCGAGCTATCCCACACATGGTGGAGATTTGTGTGTTTCCCGCCGAATGCCACCTCGATCGAGTTCCCGCCCCGTAGCAAGTTCTCAGTATGAAGCGGCTGGTGGATATCACCTTCTTCTATCAGCATCTTCTCCCAACAGGGGGGTGTGGCATACCTAGAAAATGAACAACCCACTTCAACGCCATCTGCCGTTCCCCCCAGTCCAGCCCCACATCTCTAACGCGTTGCGTATGGTTCGCGATAGCACTGACAATACACCCCTGGCCGCCACAGTCGCGCGAGAACTCTACACCGCAGGTGTGGGGCGGGGAGTCGCGCGCATCGATCCAGTGCCAGGGCGCGGAGTAGCGGCCATAAGGGACGTGCGCGAAGTAGTCGGCCCAGGTGGAGGCTGTGACGAGGGACTGGGGTTTCAGGAGCAGGCGGATTTGGCGGGCAGCGTCGCGGTTCAGGAAGCGGGAGGCTACGAGTGCAGTTGTGCGGTGGCCGAGCATGCCCCAACCCCAGGCTGGGGTGAGAATGGTTAGGAGCAGTAAGAGGTGGGGGGTGTGCATTGTGAGTGTGTTGTGTAGAGGAGGAGAGACGGTTGGGAGCTACTCTAAGTAGCTGGAGCTAGCTGAGCTAAGGTCAAGGGTCCAGGTGCAGCTGATTTGTGGCACGAGCACAAGTGTGGTGGTGGTGTTGTGGCTGACGAGTGAGACTTGCGAGTCGTATCCCCACTCCGTTGGATCAGCAAAACAGTGCAAATAATGGCAAGGGCATGGACAGAGCGGGTGTAATATCTTAGAAGCATAAAAACGGGTATTCTTTGGCTCAGTCAAATCGCCATCTTAGTGCCTCCCTAGGTTCTCCGGCACTCCAGCATACTGGTAACAGGTGGCCATTTTCATTTGCAACACAAGATATTTTTGCGTTCGAGGCTACTACATAGTAAAGAACTCGACATCCAAATCCTATATTCCTTCTATTCCAGACGTTAATGTCACGTGATTCTCTCTTGGTAAACTTCGGTCCATAGCTTGTCAGGCGACCTATAAATCACAATAGGGCCAGGGTGGGGAGTCATGAAGTTGGACAGCGCCATCTGCTGAGCAATGGAACATCCTTTGCTGACCATATTTCGGTGGTTGGACCACGTGTTGGTATACGCGTGATGGTTGATGACTAGTGTTTCGTGGAGGAGAAGTTACAGTGATGTGGCGAAGTCCGAAACGCACAGCTGAACGGGGGAGTGCTGGCAGACTCTATCTTGGATATTTCCATGCACTGTTTACCAACCTTTGGGTATGGGACAGGGAAGCCTGACGCTGGCAAAACTATGGTTTTTTTGGCCTATTCTGACTGCTGACATCTCAACCTTATCTGCTGGTATAATAGTCTAGGTACGATGCACGCTGTGTCTCTGGATAGTCAAATTCTTACAGTCAATTCGCGCCAGTCAACTCTGATAGTCGTCTCTACAAGGCCTAAAACATAATTGAAGAAATGTTTGCCCCATATGCAAATACTCATTGTTTGGTCCCATAATGGAATATGATCAAAAGTTGACAATTAAAGCTAGACAGATAAGATGTGGGACCTTTAATAAAATTTGGCTTAGCCCCGATCCATAGGTTTGCATTTTCTCCTTTGTTTTGCACCGTCCCCGAAAAGTTGGTTGGCGCGAGTTGACTCCAAGAATTGACTGTTTGGAGACAACGTGGATGAAAAGAGCCGAGTGATTTCATATGCCTGGCTTGATTAAATATGACAACTCAGAAAGGCGACATGTTGCGCATGTGGATCTTTCCCCGCGTCTTGTTGACCCTCCATCTCTTTTATATCATTTCTCCCCTCACCCCACCTCTAACGTTTAAGAAGTCGAGATAAACCCCGTGTTCCTGCCACTCCACCCAAAGAAACTGCGAGGATATCCAAATCTAAATCAACCGTAGAAAGTCTACAAGCTCCACATTTACTATAAGAGAAACCGAAGGTTGAATAGAGAACTAGAATTCCTCCCGCAGCAGCTTGATAGGGTGCTTTGTGAATCCCGCTATCCTCGGTATTTTCATGGTAGATAACTAGAAACCATGGTCCGTAGACCGCAAACTTACAGTTCCTGTCAAGCCAGTCCGTTGTGAGTTCAAAATTAACCCATCATCCAAACCGTGCGCGCCCATGACCCATCAAGTTTGTCCGGTCTGGTTCATAAAAAATCACACCAACCATCTGTATGATATGCATGTACTATACCGAGCGCAATGCTTCGGACGACCACTCAAATATGGCGCTCTTCATCTACTGACTAAGCTCGTGTAGCACCTTCTTTTCTGACTTTTGAGAGTCGTGATGCTGAATTTGGAGGCGTTTCCTACCGGTGACCGACGACTTCATCAACAGCTTCCGAGATTTTTGGAGACGCTCCAAGTCCTATCATCTACTCCTAGGTCTTCAACCAGGTTTTCATCACCCAAATTGTGATGTGACCAACATCTTTCGGACACAGGGGTCTTCAGACGGGCCTGTGATGCGGTACGTCCGGAGCATCGCGCTCGCTACAGTATATACTTATGTACGCACGACCAATTGACCGGACTGTACCAGTACAAATAATCTTTCCAGATTACAGGCCGCCGGTCGCCATCTTAGTCCCCGATATCAAGAAAATCCTTTGCGCACGGAGTCGCAAGGGTATTCCCTGGGCGGATATAACCCGACAGCAAACCGGCGACTTACACTTTAACGCCACCGATCATGTCTTATTTCTGCGTGCTCAGAATAAGCCCCGGTATATGCCGCAGTCTCATGACTTAAGATATGGAAACGGTGGAGATTCCGGAACATATTTTTGCAAAGCAGAGATGTAGGGCTAGAGATAGGCGAATATAAATAAAATGGTTAAGTTCATGCGCGCATGAGATGACCACAAAAACTGCCGGCATGCCACGCGCTCTGGGCAGAAATACCCAGCGCTCAAACGGAGGAATATGTGGCAGAAAGTCGCCGCGCTCGATGAAGAAGCTAATCAACCTACATACTCTATCTCAAACAAATACGATGTTGGGTTAGGTTTTCGCCACTCAGGATCTGAACTTGTGATGTGCCACGCAATTTGCGTTATCCATAGTGATGATGATAATTAAAACCATATTTTTATGCTGTAAGCCCGACCACGCCTCTAGCTATGAACCTTGGTACAGATCACAAATTGGTATACAGGTACTTAGCACTAAGTATCTGCTGCCCCTGCAACTAAATCATGCTCGTACGTAACCAGAGCATATATATATATCACTCGGATAGTATACACGTCAAAAGCTAAAGCCGGTTATTCCAGTGAGCCCAGGACAACGCAGGGTTGAAGTTATCCTTCATTTTGATGCCTCTAAATGACGTACTCAGTCTACGTACATTTCCCACCATTTCTGACGAGTTCAAGCAAGACACTAAACCTTCTAGCGAGCTCACTGCATGCCCAGACAATCGTACGAGACCGAACATATCGAACAGCGCCCCAATGCACGCAAGGATGTAGAGGAAAGATATTCATCCAACCCAGTGACCATATGGAGTTGCTAGCTGGATTCCAAGTTTACTTTGTTGGTCAATATCCGGGAACTTGGTGCATGGCTAGGGTCGTGGACATGGAAAGGGATGGTTTTTGCTGAATCACCGCCTAAGCTCTGATTATGCACCCATATCTATAGTTGTCGGCTTGGGTGCGTGCACAGAAGAAATGATACTGTACCGCACCGGAGATGCAGTCAACCCCCGGCGTTTCACCTGTCAAAGCGGATAGGTGAACAAAGGTCGAAAGTTGGAGATTTTGGATTCTGCTTGACAAATCGGGGCGTCTAGGCCTACATATATGCGTACTGTGAACTTGTTGGAACGTGTTTCAATAGCTTAATTTGAAGTGAGCTGTGTTGAGTCCAGGCACATCTCACATAATATCACTCGGTTTAAAATTGCTTACATGTTTCATGTTCGGCCGCATGGCCCAATGGCAAGGCGCTTGACTACGACTTTAAAATCCGAAATCAAGAGATTGCAGGTTCGATCCCTGCTGTGGTCACTTCACTTTTTTGCTCTTTTCGTACTCTACTCTAGAGCACGAGAGGCTTAGAGATACCAATGAAGTATCTATAAACCTTGCAAGACATCCCAGGCCGTCCTAGCTAGTAGAACCTTGTGTACTTGGGATGGTCTTTTCTCCTGTTCTGTCACCAACAATTCAGAAAGTTTTGAGATTCTCTTTCTCTATCATCCAGTGTGGGAACACTGTTCCTCCAGTGTACACAACACCCGTGACGCCAGCGGGCTTAGAAGGGGTGGGATTCTGGATCTCCCTATCCAGGTGCTGGGCTAGATGCAACATCTATCTCACAGTGCGAGAGATAAGAGGGACATAGGGCATCTCAGGTCGATTCCATACAATGTGTCTATACGCCATCCACCCGCGAAGCCCCTACACCCACCACCAGCGCCACCCGTCACATCAGTCGCCCCTGATAAGCATAACACCGAGAAGGAGGGTAAAAGAATGAGGACTAGTTACGTGTTTCGAACCTGAACCCAACATCTGGCGTTTATAGCACCTGGCGTTTACAACATCTGGTGTTTGTAGCACAAATACCTACCTGCTCAGCTAAGCGATCAGCTCTTATTACTGGATGGTCTTATGGTCCTGCTTCATTGAACTCCGAACCTTTAGTTGGCAAAGAGCAAATTGGGACACCAGCGAATTAGGCCTTATGTCCACGCGAGCTGGCAGCTTCATGTATTGAACCGTCAGCAAGACAAAAGAAGAGAAAAAGTGTGGATGGATGTTGCAGGTTTCGAGCCGGCACACGGTGTTTCCAACACCTATCGTTTTACATGGTGTTTACGGCACCATGCTCTACCATATCAGCTAAGTGATCAGCTGTTATTGGATGATCTTACAGGATCTTGACTCACTGAACTTCGAACCCTGTAGACAGTTTGACTGGCACAGTGAATTGGGTTACTTACGCGGGTTGGCGACTCCATCATGTATTGAACCGTCGACAAGTCAAAAGAAGAGAAAAGAGCGGTTGAGCGCGGTAGATTTCGAACTTGTATATGGTGTTTACAGCACCCGTATCTGGTGTTTACAACAAACCATGGTCTGCTGGCCAAGCTAAGCGATTAGCTCTTATTATTCGGAACCCTAGTTCACAGAAAAAGCTTTGACTACTAGCACAGCTAGGGCGACTCAGGACCTCAATGCGGCTATCAATCTCGAAGCCTTGGAAGGCTCCGTAGTTCGATCGGCCGTTTTCGGCTCGCGAGAGGCCACTAGAGTATACACATTTTTTTGCTAGAAGCGAGGAATCGACTAAAGACTGCGGTCAGGGTCATACCCTCGGGATGCCTGGTTTTCTAGCTTACGCATTTTCACAGAGTATGTACTTGAGCGGGGTTACACATATCTACCTGAGAACACTGCATGGCGGGTGTATAACCGTGGGATATTGGTAAGTGACTGGCATCAGAATAACAGTTATTGTGATTTTCTTCTGACAATCAGCACCTTTAATTAATCGAGCACCACGGTAGAGTACGCTTACACAATTTCTTGTAGGTTTCTACATAAACTGCTCAAATACATTTATCTGTAGTTAGTCTGCCGACTCTCACAAGCTTAGTTGGGTCACATGATGAGGCATCCAGACTAATCAGTACATGAGCTTCGCTCCGCTCAGACAATGTCCCGAAATTTACATGTAATCGGAGAGCTCAGAAGGAGGAAGAACAAGAGGAAGAGGAACAGGAACAGGAAGAGAGAGTGGGACACGACCAGACACGAAGAGGATGTTCTCTGCCACACTGAAGATGTCTCTGCTACACTGAAGAAGAGGTGCAACCGCACACGATCTTATCTATCGCTGTATCAGTCTTCTTCGTCACTTAGAAAATAACATATGAATTGCACGTGACCACCCCAAAATGTACTTGCCCTCAATAAATTTCGGGCAGTCACCCAATAACGGCCGATCCGGATATTGATGGTCATGGTTTGGGTTTAAAAAGGTAGTGATAACCAGTGGTAGACCTCTAGTGGTGAAGCCCGTTGCTATCTCTGGCGTAATATTCAAACCGAGGGTTATACATACGGCCGTTTCAAAGAATAAACTTTATCGGCGGTATCACCGCAATTTAGAGTCCATCCAGACCCGTGCTTGGTGTTTGGCCCACTTTTAGAATTCTAATTGGCCAGGATTTGCATTTTATATTGTTTATCCCAAGTGATTCCTCAGGCTTTTGTTGAAACTGAGGATTCAATGCAAGTATCCATTTTCGGTAGTGTGCGTGCGTCAAATTTTCCCCCAGAGAGTCAACTATAGAGCACTTACCCAACAGTATTTTATCTTGAGAAGAATGTAAGCCTTGACCTGTCAACCTTTCCTTGTGTATGACAGTGAGATATCACATTGGTATCTGATATGCTCATCCCAGAGATCTCCAATGATCATCACCCGGCCAATCGGACGATCTTCCCAAATACAGCGTTGACGGAAATACATACTGTTTTCCACTTTATATCATTGGATGTAGCCCTGTGGAACATTCGAGCCTTGTAGTCGTCAGAGTAAATCCAGTTACAGCTACTTAGATATCCGACAAAAGCCGTTTGACAGTTGTGTCAAACGCGCTACGTTGGTAAGCTTATAGGATAGGTCATTGATTCGATAATCTTAGATATTTTTCTTGTCTCTCATCGCCTGACAGAAACTGTAACCGAATGCCCTATATGTATGAAATTAATGCAGGCACCCGTCGGATACGCCAGCTATGTTGCTCGTCGTTAGGGCCGCTGATAAGAGCGACCTTTTCTCGCCGTTAACTATTCTACGGAAGTGCTGTATTTTTCAACTGACTGTAGGTGTGGACATTACCCGATCAGGTACAAAGGAAACTCGCGGATCGCCACACAAAGAAGTATTCCTCCACTTCATCGCATTCCGGCATTCCGCCGAACCTATGGCCAATATGGACGAGAAAGCACCGACTCCCATGACCATTGAGCTTAAGGCGCGAACAGACTCGAGTTCCTTAACGACGACAGATGCTTCAGAACGCTCTCCGGAAGCAATAGCGTTTGAGAGACGCTTGGTCTGGAAGCTCGATCTTTACATTTTGCCGTTTCTCGCAGTAATCTTCTTTCTGGCCCAGATGGGGCGTTCCGATATTGCGAACGCAAAGATTGCGGGAATGGATACAGACCTCGAGATTACGGCAGGACGTTATGCAAATATCATCACCTCATTCATAGCGGGCTATATTTTGTTTCAGCCAGCTGGGACAATGTTACTGCGATATTTTACTCCGCCACTTCAGCTTGGTGGTGCCATGATAGCCTGGGGAGCGGTAACGGTGTGGTGAGTTGCATTTAAACTCGGGACCTATATTACGAGTGCTGATTGCGGAATAGTCATGTTGTAGCGAAGAATTGGTTATCGATGCTTGTTTTGCGTCTGTTTGTTGGAATATCGGAGGCATTCGTTCAGGTGAGCTTCTTTTTTCATGACTTGTTTTTATCATCTGACATTGTTTAGGGAGCAGTGCTCTACTTGTCATTTTGGTATACGTACAAGGAATTGGCATTGCGTGGTGCTATATTCCAATCTGTTTCATCTATTGCTGGTGCTTTCAACGGACTGCTGTCATACGGCATTGCAAAGGATCTCGGAGGTGTAAACGGTTGGGCGAGTTGGCGGTGGATCTTCTTCGTGGAGGGCGTACGTATTGGCTTATTCAGAATGTTTGCACTGCTTACATGCCGATTGTACGGTAGATAATACCGATTGGCTTTGGCTTCATCGTTATGGTCTTCCTTCCATCGCTGCCAGAGAAAACCCGATTCTTCTTCTCAGAAGCTGAAAAGGTCGTTTTGGTGGAGCGCACAAGGAGAACACACAATACCGAGGATTCGCAAATACGGCCACATTTGATTTGGAAGGCTTTGAAGGATCCGAAGCTTCTCATGATCTGTAGGTCTTCCTCTGAATCTTTTCTGCAGCAATCTGAATCCTAGATTAGCCATTGCCGGTGGAGGCAACTACTACGCTTTGAGCTCACTGCAGAATTTTTTGCCGGATATCGTTCGAGTTCGTCAATGTCCTATCTTTATATATCGAACCCAGGAACTCATTTAGATGATAGGGAATGGGATATGATTCAGTGAAAGCGCAATTGATGACCGTAATTGTCTACGGCTGTGCTGTGGTCACAGTTGTGTTCTGGGGTTATACGTCGGACCGTACCAATCAACGAAGCATCCCCATCATGATCACCAGTCTTATAATGGCTACTGGTTACATCACCAATCTAGCTACCGAAAGCATGAAACCCCGGTTCTTTTCCTGCATTCTAATGGCGATGGGTGGATTTCCCGTAATGTTACTACAACTAATGTGGATGGTAATCAACACTGTTTCATACACAAAACGGTTTGACCACCCTACCTACATCCCTCCAGGCCCTTACTTATGCGTGTTTAGTGCCGTGGGACTTGCTATGTTCAACATTTTGGGGCAATTGTTTGGTATAGCAGGGAATCAGTCATATCGAGACCCGCCATTATATACGAAGGGACATTTAGGCGCCATGGCTGCTACTTTACTCAACTTTGTAGTGACATTAGCATGCTTCTTTTACCTGAAGAAGATGAACGTTATAAAGAGGCGGAGACTCGAGGATCCTGCTTGCAGAGAGAAGGTTGAAGAGGAGAGGGGACTGAGTTATGATGTCATTGGAGACGAGCACCCCGATTTCTTTTTCACAACTTAGAGAGAGGGGCCCATGTCTGCTCTTCGGTACACTCGGTAGATTATAGGTTTCATCTGCACTCAATAAATTCACATCTGTCTCGTAAGGCATATATAACTGCTACGATCACACAAGACGCCTAGAATTGAGGTGAATGAAGTGACTCATACATCATGAAATCAAGAAATGTTAATCTATGTCTCCCATACAAATTTTATACGGGCCAAAGCTAAAAATTTCCTGATTCCAGCTCAACTGTATCTATCTCCTCTTAGGTCCCCCAAACCTAGCCAACAACTCCGGATCCAATCTCCCTGGTGCTGGTTTTCCCGGTTCCATTGGCGACCTCGATCCTCTAGGTCTACCAGACGGATTTGCCGACAAAGAATTCCTCCCTGTCCCATCGAGTGGCACTGCCAAAGGATCACATCAGCAAATCCTTTCATCCCATCATAGAAACTTATACATACCGTTTATGCAAGCGCCCGGCTGCTTGGGGGACATCGATCCCATCGGCCCTCCGTTACTCACGACCTTTTGAGCTTCTAACTCCTGACGGTGCAGCTCATTTAACCGTTGCACGAGAGCTGAACCTGAGACAAGGCGCTTGGACTCCAAGTATGCAATTTCTTCAGCACGTGTAGCGAATACGGGGTATCTGCCGCAAGGTGGTGATGGTGGCGGGGCTTCGGGTTCGCCACAGACGGAAGCGGGCGGAGCGGGGGGGACATGAACAGCGGGGGAGATGACTGAGCCAGCATCCGACGAGCATATAGTGACCTCACCTGACGGAATCTTAAGAAGTCAGGTCGATTTCTGGAATTAACAGGCAGGGCGGAGGAGAATACATCATCGACGTAGATGTGGTCCTCCCACGGGTTGAGTTCTAATTCTTTGGAGATTTGGGTGTGGTGTTGTTCCACAGGAAGAGGTTGCTGATTCCTGTCCTTGTCCGCAGGATGGACTGTACTCGTTAGTTCTATCTCTTCTACCCCTCTTGCGGGCCGCCACAAATGTGCCGGGTTGATCTTTGCGCTAAAGCTCTTGACGCCGTTCCAGAAATCCTTGAAACCTGTAACAGTAGCATAGTCAGCGTCTTGTCGCAGTATTGCTGACGGAGAGTCTTGAACAACCAGGTTCCGGTGATGGTAAGGCATCTCGTTTGACACGGCGGCGTAGCTCAGCACTGCTTGGGTTGAAGGTGTCCTCATGACCGTTCTCATGATCATCCCCATGATCCAAAATCTCAAGAACCTGATCTGGTGCCTCAAAGAACTCATTTGGGATTTCGATGACAATCTCCTCATAAGATTCAACGGTGAGTACTAGCTTGTCCACCTCGCTCGAGGGGAGCCAGATCGATGGTATGTCTAGCGTTCCATGCACACCTTCCGCAAATGCAAAGATGTCTGGAGTTGAGACGAGGGATGGAGCAACCTCTCCCCAGAGGTTGCTGCTTTGGGTGAGAGAAATGGGAGGCATAGTATGGATGAGACGGGTGGACGCAAGTGAGGCACCGTGACGTGAACTTATGTTAGTATAAAGTCACGTCGTTGATACTGGATGATGAGAATGGTAATTTTTTCTTGGAAATGAGAAGTTGGGTTTTATGGGGTTGTTGGGTTGTTGGGTTGTTGAGATCCTACGGGAATTCGAAGTTTCCACCGGGAGTTTGATATAATGATTGAAGCATGTTACGGCATCCGGATGTATATCATCGCATAAACCACACAATTGTAAATTCTTCGTTCTGATAACGGAATCAATAGCGCGACTATTCTATCGAATTGGCCATAGCCAAGGTCCCCGCGACTAGTATTTATTCTCCAGGTAGCAAGGGGTAGAATAAACTTTAGGTACATACACCTATAGTTCTACATATCGAACTCTCGTGATCGCTAGGGGAGCTTATGATACCAGTTTGAATCTGTTTAATCGCAGCTATATCTACTATACAGTCCAAATTACAACGCAATTGTGCCCTTCAATTTGATCTCTGGGCTATCTTGAGACTTCAAAGATCGCCTGCACCAAAGTGAGAACTGGCTGGAGCCCTCCATCCAGCCAATTATCTTCTGCAAAGTCGATACTTCCGTACAATAGCCTTACCATAATTACCGAGATTATACTGTAGTTCAATAGTTCCAAGCATCTAGACACTGCCCCCAAGAGATCTTGCTCAGTCGACTATTGAGACCTTCAACAGTGTTTAAAAGTAATACTTTTGATCGATACTTCTAAGGCTTAGCATGTATATACAGGTACATTTCTGCATGCCCAGACTCGAAAGTATGTTTTGAAAATAGTACTTTCGAATGTTGCTAAAGGTCTTTATTCTGCCATATGCCCATCATCCTTGTCATCTTCAGCGAAGTGTATCTTTTGACGAAAAAAATGTACAAAACCGTACTAACGACAACTTGAGAAGTAAACATAGAGTCACAGCTCCTGCTGTCGACATGTAGGCAGCATGACTACTGATAACATGATTGCGTACTTAGGTTTGATGGAAGTGAGAGAAACCTCACGACGAGGTGAGTAATTCCGCAACAAAACTCTATCTAGCGAGCCAATCTGGTAGCTTGGAATATCCTGACGAGAGATATGCCTGATCCCTTATGTACTATGTGTACTCTATTACTCTATGCGAGGGATATTTAGACACATACTGAACGAGTGATATATTATGATATCCGCCTACATTCCAGCCTTACTATCCGCATCGTCCGCCTCAGACAACCCAGCCTCTTCGGACCAACACGTCAGGCGTACATAGCCTTGACAACTCACTTGGGGTTCGTTTCGTACCAGAGGCTGCCTTCGACGGCACGGTAACCGTACTGTGACTTGCTGCCAACAGTACCTATATGTACTCAGTTTATCATCTGCCGGTAGTTATACCCATGGCCACACAATAAGGCTTTTCGACATCTTAAGGCCTCCATCTGAAATATAGACTTCGGGGCTGGAGCCTTCTCGATCTTCTTCTCGCATAATCCATGATACGTGCTTGCATAAGCCCCAAAAGGAAGCGGTGAGTTTATTCATAGCCTTCTCCTTCCCCGCACGAACTTGTTATCGGGCACCACCAAGATAGCCGCTTTCTTGCATGCATAATTTCTCACTCAGACGTTGACTTTGTCCGTATCCGCGCGCCGGTCGCATAAGTCGTGCACCCCTTTGAAACAACTGCGCATGCAGTGTAGTGTTGTTTTAGACTTCCTGTCACTCTGCGGCAGATCTCGCATCATCTGCGCGCGCAGACCTTCGACTGGCCGACCTCTACTTCTGGAAAATATAAGACGTTGGTCTCAGGGATGTACATGCATTATAATTACATCGAGATCTCGTTGGTTAAGCTTATTCTTCCTGACTCACTGTAGGATGGAAGGCTGTAGGCGTCCACTTCCACGCTGTCATGTGTGTGTTGACTAGAACGCATGTTTTGGCGCCGCCATAGCCTCTTTTGTGCTATGTGACAGGTAAAAAATCTGGACGCAGTTTCTGTACTTGTACGTCATCGCGATCCGCAGTGTGAATCGAACTGACCTTGACCATCGAACAGGTGGTTGTAGGGAGATAGTGTGAGAGAAAACGAAAGCGGGACTGAGAAGTCGTTGTATAGACTGGAGATATATCAAAAGAAGAAAAAATAAACAAAAGAGGGGAAGTTATGGACAGCCTATCAGCAACAGATCAACAAGGACCTCTGCCTATTTCCTACTTCTCCGACACCATAGATCTATTGTTCTATGAGCCTCAACAGCCACATTTCTGTTTCACGTGGCCATGCTGCATGCAAAATATGCGTATCCCATACCCAACAAGAAAGTCTGTAGGTCGGGTTTCAGTGGAACGTTCAAATAGCCGGGTTGACCGATCGTCGTCGGCGAAGTAACCACAAGTTTGTCGTGTCTCAATCTGTAGAATCTTGGTTGGCCAGTATACGCCTGATGCTCTAAGATAGTCGTGTTCCCTTCTGATGAGCTCTTGTGGGACCGTTCTATGAAACTGATGTGCGAAGCGCCATGAGACAGTACTCCATCGGTAGCGTTTCTTACTCCCTTCCCATTGCGGAACTGCCCCGAGTCGAGGTTCTTACAATGATTCCAAGCCCCGCCGTTCGAGATATCGCGTCTGCTGTACACAACCATCGGTGCGAGGAGAAGAATTTTCGGTATGCTTAAGCCCCTGTCTTGAACGAGAACCCAAGGGCAGATTTTCGGTGGCTATGAAGATGCCCTCTCCAGGTTTTCTGTGTAGGATGTGGTCCACAGTGAGTGCTGTTTCTAATTATTTTCTAGTGGTGATCAATTGCGCGTAAGCTGAAGCCACTTGGATGGAACACGGCATGCCCCCGCGAGCTCAATTGACAATTAAATGGCCGAATGACGGAATGTCCCAGAGCTCGAGTACTATTAGTATGTAAGCTAGACAGGAATATTTAACAGCTGAATCGATATATATCCCTTTGTCGAATGCTCGGAATGGAGCACTTGATGCTGTGGTCATATCATTCCAATTGGCCGAGGGTGTTGAATGGTTGCGGTGGATGTGTATTAGAATGGGTTGGACTCAGATAGTTGTATTGTTGGTTATAGTAGGTTTCGAAATTTCGAAAGTATGAGTTGCGTATTGAAGTTATACGCTGCCAAGCCACCAAAACATTGTTGTATGTGGCTTCAACAACATCGGCATCTTCCACTCTGAGTTATGCCTCAAGCTGCATAGAGTAGATAGCGTGTGGTACTCTACACTGTAGCACCGATTTACCGAAATTTCAGCTGAGCCTAATGGTGAAAAAGACATGCAGGATTGCCGTGCATACGTCAGTATCCCTTTATACGCAACCATTCTCACAGCAATTCATGCATGCTGATTCGGCCGCGACTACGAACTGTGAGCCGCACGGTAACCGTTGTTATAATTAACATGCCGTGCCGTCCGCATCCACAAGGCTATCAACACAACACCCAACACAAGAGGACGTCGTGAAACCTTCCTATGTTTGGCGGCTGGTACCAATATCGAATAGAAGCTTCCGCGTGATATATCATGAACAGAGAATGCTCTGAAACCTCCCCACTTACTATCCCGCATTCGAATCGCATGCGTGTACCGGTATGTAAGAGATCACACGTCGCAACACAGTCCAATCGGAAGCAACGAGCGCTGGTAAGCAGAAGCCTAAACTAATAATTGACAGATCTAGACGGGTTGCTGCTCCAGAGCCAACGTTTAGGCATCCATCACCAGACGCTTGGTAAGTGCACTTTGAGCATGCAGCAAGGAAACAGGATCGTGGCTCTCGAGCGGACTGAGCGTGAAGTAAAGTCTAGTGTACTCGACCATCTAGATCCACAAGTTTAGTGAGTGTCACAAATTCACACAGAGCCATCGATAGACGGCACTAATCAAGCTGACCTCTTGTTATGAAACATTTTGCAAGATCCACAATGCACATGTTCCCACCTTGCACTTTGCGCATCCACTTCCCTAGGAAGGAAAGTTTACATTCCTCTACTTCGAGTCAGACTCTAAGAGAAGAGAATTTTTCAACGCCGCTGTCACCTCATAGCACTCGTATTCTAATTTTTTCCTCAAATCATAATCAGCGTTGACTCAGTCTGCTGGAATGCTGGTAAGGAGGAACCCTCTGTGCTACACGAGAAAATGAAATCATGAGTTCATATTTGAAGTGTGGAGTTACGATGGGGTAACGACAATTGTTGCCAATCTGTTGTTACTCGCGAGTACGTATACGTGTACCTTCGGCGGGCAGAAAGAAAATGATGCATGGGAAGATTATTCTGGTGATCCACTTCAGCGTGGGCTGATACCCAAGAATGCGACATTGCGGGCAACTCATCTGCTTGAAATGATTCCTCCATGCAAAGGTCTAGCTTCCCACTGTTTGTGCGAACACCAAGCTTCCGGTTATGTACTTAACTGTTTCACAACATGCATATGATTGAAGGTCCAAAGAGGCGCGACCCCACGCAGTGACGCAGTGCAAGCAAGCAGGCGCAGGCGACTGATAAGATCTGCCTTGGATTCTTATCTGAGTTTTCCATGCAGTATCGTCTTCCATTCTATTCAACGCATTCTTGTGATTATTCTATGCGTGGAACACGTCTGGGGACTGAATGTTTATGCGCTTCCAGAAGAGTGCTTATTTCGCTGCGATAGAGATGATGAATCGAGCGGTGCATCGCCACAAGCAGGTACGTATGTGTCTATTTCCGAACCTCCAAACCGTCTGTTATTCTGCAAACTCGGGCGAATACTTAGGTCCGAGACGAAACCATGTTCCATCTTGCATCGAAATTTCCAGGCATCGCGACGCCTAAATAGACAGCGAGTCGCGGAAAGGACCGCTACTCTGGGTACCGGTATCATTATACCCTAGGAGCACAACGCCAACGTATTTCGATAATCTTCAACTTCAACTTCGGGTATGATTTCGATCCATCGGTGGCGCCAGCCTGTTGCCTAACATAACTAGATAATCCCATCTCGCGTGCGCAAGTCGAGTAGGAGAAAGTATTGGTACCTGCGCCGCCTCTCCTAGGTTTTTTGGCCGCATCATCGATTCAACTAACCGAGATTCCCTTGCTACACTTCCCAACTCGATTGCGCCTTTTCATTCATGACTTCATCAAAGACAAATGCAGGCACCAGTCATCGCACGTTGTAGGACCAGCCCGCAAATGAACAAGGAACGATTTGCAAGTAGAGGAGTGACTCATACCTAACCCTTCATTTGGAAATTGGCGGTCGCTATTGGTGACTCAACACTGCACTTGCAGGGGTTATGGATGAGCTAGAGACACTATGACTCCTCGCTGTTAAACAATCACATTCTCTTCCCAGCTGAGAGGGGCAGGCTCGGAGAGATCTCGTCCTACGTGATTTTAGGTAGTAAGTTGATGTGGAGATGCGGCGGCCTTGTTCGGCTGGCAGCGCTAGGCTGTGTTGTGATTATAATAGGCAGCAGCGTCAAGGAAAAATTGTGTATGTAGGGTCTTGAAGAAGCCTGCTGCAGATGTCGAAACAGCCGTGGATGCGTTTGACATGAACGATGAGCAGTAAGGCTGCTGTTGACACGGAAAGAGTAGTTGCAAGTTTAATCATATCTTATAATCGAGCAATTTACAGATCCACAGAAGTAGAAGGCACTATAGCTAGGATATTCACCGCACCCGAGTGATATCCGTTACATCGGAGAGTTGCGTGTTGAGATGTATTGGCTTATGCGCAGCTAAAGTAGTCCAGATGGGGGAGACCAAATCAAAGCAAACGGCGAACACGGCCAACTCTTTATTGAAATGTGGCGACTCGACTTGCAGCCAAAAAAGGTTTGCAGAGCGAGACCGCTCTGCAACGACAATCAAAATTTCTTAATGTATTGAAAATCCCGCTGGAGGAACTTTTCCATAGGTATCAAAGCTAGGAGTGGAACCAATATTACTTCGGTTGATTGGTGTAGCTTTCGTTCGGATTCTTGCTAGGTTCTTCTTGTGTGTGTCACTTTACGTTCCCACTTTTTGCGCTCAAATGCCCTTCGCTCATAAACTCTCTTCTATCCACTTTCCGTTGGATTCACAGCCATCAAGTTACGCACCATGATCCTGTTACTCGGTGTTCCAGACTGTTAGAACTCTTACCAAGTTCCAGTCGTTGTTATTATTGTTACCATCTCCACTCGGTTTTATTTATTCTTTACGGTTCGAAAATCTCGTGTTCACGCTGCGAAAGGGCCCATCAACCAGTCATTCCATTGCCATTCCTCATTGAATCGATCACCATCCCCTCTATCCGCCTCTCCGGCCCTGTATCATTTGGGGTGCGTGCTGGTGGTACGTAGAAGAATTTAACTAGTTCGATCTTTTTGGTCTTCCGTGTTCGCGCGCGCTGTCAGGGAACCAGTTGTTGTTCGGCTGAGCGAAAGGGTCTTCGACTCATACCATTTTGCTGGCTATCATGTTCGCCACCATCAATGCCGCACCACCCTCATCATTCCCCCCAGTCAATCGGCGCGAAGTTCAGCCTTTCTCGGCCCTGTCACTCCTTTTCACATTCAGCTCTGAGTCTGACAACCGCTATATAGTAGGACTTGCCCACCGCTTCTACCTACTACTCTCAGCTAGCATTCATCCGTCACCTCGAAGGATTCAGTGAGCTCAACTGAAGTCTGGAAACCCTCCTGGCGAAGAATCTAGTTATCGATTTTACCTCTTTGTCATAGTGCGTCCTTGCGTCGTCACCATAACTGGCCTTGCCGCTCAGCCCCCCCCCCTCGTTGAGCCACACACACCGCCGCCGCCCCCCTGGACCTGAACATCAGACGTCTCACTCCGCCCTACCACGTCGCCTCTTCCTCCTCCCGCGGCCAGTCACTCGTCCTCCGTACCTAATTTCGGTACCTCCTTCCTAGCTACCCACGATTCGCCGCAACTGCCCACTGCCCCCTAACATCACGAGGCGCTGAGGCTCCATTGCTGGCCACAGCGCGCTCTTCTAGACTCAGTCATTTACAGCAATACCCACCATTTCACCCGCCGGAAACATTCCGCCTCCTTGCGAGGAGTGACATAATGTATCTTTGGACCTCCGACATATATCCAGTCATCGCCACACCAGTTCCCAGCGTCTACCATTCCGGTGCTACCGTCGGATCTACCCTCAAGTTCACTGCCACTGAGCTTGCATATATCCCCGCCGCTTCTACTCTACGACTGCCGATGCTGCTACTTGGCCTTGATTTCTAGAACATTGTTACAATCGAGTTAATCCGAGAAGCACCCCTCCCTTTTTTGCTTCGCGAATTAATCCGGTGCGGAAATATTGCATAGGAGTCGCAGTATATTTTCCTTCTTCGCAGTTGGGCTGTACAGACGTTGATTGGAGTCTTTGTTGTCGAGGAGTCACGGTTGCTTGCTTTCTCTACGGATTGCGAAGTTTGACCCAGCTATTTTCGGTTTAATTCGGCTTTCTTTTCGGTACTGTATTATAATCCGGCATTACTCGTGCAGGCCGGATTTTTTTTCGGATATCTTACGTATTGGGTCGCATCTTCAACTTTTTCTGGGGTCTCATATCTTCGGTGACAAAAATACGCGTTTTTGGAAGGGGTTTTTTTAACGGCTAGGGTGAGCATTTAACGGTATCTTTTTTCATATTTCCTGGATTCGATTGGCGCCTTTGTTCAGTAACAGCCCTGTCCGAAATCACTGGCGGATCAGCAACTTGCTCTTACGCCGAACAAAACTGGTAATCACGTTTCCAGCGAAGCTACGTCTTCGTCTACCAACAAAGCAACGCCTGCTATTCCGTACAGGTTCTCCACCATAACTTCATCTCTCTAAAATTTGGTTCGGACAATTTCCTGAGACAGTCGGTATTACTCGGCCTTGAGGACGGATTAAGGGTTTTCGAACATATAGCACATAACCAAAGCTAACATCTCCACTCAATTTTTTTGTTGGTATCTTTCCATTCCCTCCCCCCACCAATATGACACCCGTCGCCACTCCCAGAACGACCTATCAATATTCTCCAACACCATCTGTCGCATCTGTCTCATCTGTCGCGTCATCAGCTTGGTCAATTCAATCAACCACATCCTCGAATGCAACATCTGTGGCCTCCAGTACGATTGACAACTTTTCAGCACCACCAACTGCTATAATACCGTCGCTTTCATCGCAGTCAATTTCTGGACCAGAGCTTTCTAGACGAGTTACAGCTCCGACACCCAGAGGATCACTCGACAAGAATGGTGTACGGCATCCCCATCCATCGCTGGAACTTCAATCACAGCAACCCCTGCCCATAGAAAGAAGGCAGCATCCAAGAAGGACAAATCGACTAGTTGAGAGTGCTACTACGCAAACATGCCCGGCAGCGGAAGGATGTGTCTTGCCACCAGTCCCTAGCCTGCAGCGGCAGGCGGACAGGAAAGTCAATTTCGTCGAGAACCTTGTCGGTACGTATGGACAAACTTAGAAATTCAGAAAAAATAAAAGGAAGACCCAAACGAATAATAAACAAATATACATGTGGATGGAGGCTAAGCATTTTTTTAAAGATTCGGCAGCACAGATAGTGGAGACAATATGGCAGCCGCCCAAGTATATGGCAACCCAGACAGGATCAAAGGATGCAGTGTTGCCTTTGCGCACTTTCATCCAAGAAACTCTAAGGCGGTCAAGAACTAGCTATTCAACGCTGCAAGTAGCGCTTTATTACCTGATTGTCATTCGCCCTCATCTTCCAGGCTTGGAGTTTGACTGCAGCCATCTCGAACAGCAGGAAATCCAGCTAGTTCGCGCTAAGCAGTGTGGACGGAGGATGTTTTTGGCGGCATTGATTCTTGCTTCAAAGTATCTCCAAGATCGGAATTACTCAGCACGTGCATGGAGCAAGATCTCCGGGTTAAACACACAGGAGATTAACGTCAATGAAATGGCATTTTTGAAGGCGGTTGACTGGAAACTTCACATCTCAGAGGTAGTCTTCCAAAAGTGGACAGATTTAGTATTGAAGTATACTTCTTCACCCTCGCCCTCGCCAGTTTCGCCTACAAGGTCAAGCCCTTGGAGCGATGAAGAGGAGCGGAAAAAAGAGTGGTGTGATCTTGTTTTACGACTATCTCCGGATTTGAGCGAGGTTGAGTTACCTTGTTCAGAAGTTGCTTACCCACAAATTGAGTTTGGACCTCCTCTCGAGTCGATAGCTGCGCCAAAGCCTGCATCACCCGCGCCTCCAGCTCTCCGCAAGACCAATTCGATGCCTGCGCCTACTTCTCTCCCTCCTCGCACCCTCGATCCGCAGTTCCAAAGCACGAATGCGTTTACGGCGCTCCATCAAACTCTGCCCAATTCAGCCGTCACTTTGCCTCTGCCGCCATCTTTGCGACGTCCGTCACCGAGCCAGCAAAATCTTCATTCTATACCTAGTATGTCAACTCCTGCAGTGAGTTCAGATGCGAGGTACAGAGCGAATGCAGCTGCTATGACTACGCCGAAAGTTGGAGGCTCGATGGCAAGTGTGGCTAAAAGCGCCATGAGTTCTGCCCTTTCCGGGTGTTCTCAGGAGATTTACCCCGGGGCTGGTGCAATCAGGCGAGGATCAGAGACCAGTATTGCTGGAGCTCAGGCCTCCAGGAGGAGCGGCCTTGCAACTTGTGTGTCTACTATCAACAACGAATCAGCACCTGGAAGCACTTCTAGAGCACCACCGCCGGCACCATTCAAGCGCCAAAATAGTTCCGAGATGCATCGTCTTGCTGTCAAGTGTTCGACACATAGTAATATTCCAGTGGTGTTGTCTATACCTCCACCGAACGTGATTCAAAAAACTCCATACATGGGTTCCCCTGCGCGGCCTGCGCCTTTGGATAACAATAGCCGACTGGTGATGGCATCACCGAAATCAACAGAGGCAGCTTGGACACTGAATCTTTTGCGCGAAGCGCCTTCGCCTGCAACCACCGTTGGATCATTGACTCCAACACCATCTATTGGACGCAAACGCTCCTGTCCCAGTGTTTACACGGATGGTAATTTGAGTTCGGGTGTTACGCCGAAATTTAAGGGTTTGTCAGGATTTAGCAGCCCGAGTTTGCGATGTGGGTCAGGAAGTCCGTTATTGGGATCTCCTTCCATGGGGGAAAGGGGCGGGAAGCGTGTTCGGTGTGGTAGGGAACTAGATGTGTTCGGTGGACTTTTAGGAGTTGCTCAGGGTGTGCGATAACGGTGTTCCATACGTCAACATTGGTGGACAGGTGCTCGTCTGTGCACACAACCGCGGTATCTATCTGCCGAGTGAGATATCTATCGTCTTACCTGGTAGATAGATACCACGGTTGAGTGCTATACGGCTGATTCTCTCGTACCCGAAGTGGTCGTCATGAATTGCAATCCTAGCCGGCTCGCAAGTGAGCGCGGCTAGTTGATCACTCTGGGGACGAGAGAAATTGATATTGATAATTTGGTCGGTTGGTGTGGTGTTGAGCTTTGTCGGGTTTGGATCTGGGTTTGGGAATTGTCGATCTCTTTTTCTTTCTCTTGTCGTCTCCTTACTGCTCGTTTCTGATTATTTCCCGTTTGTTTTGACGATCTGTGTTATTTAGGTAGAGTAGGGTAACTCGCTCACTTATAAGCTATCTGGAGAAGAGAACGGATGGCATCATTCTTCTGTCCGCCTTGGGATGTGGCATCGAGGCATAGTGAATGAGTTTCATGGATGACTGGTAAAGCAGCCGACTAGATTGGCTCTATCCTACACATACATACGACCCCACCCTTTCCCACTTCGACGCTGATTGCTGCAGGTTTTCGATGTTACCTGTGCATATATGTATGGCCTGAAGCAGTTCGTATTATATTACCTATAGTAATAATTATATGCCTTGCTGATGGTCTCCTGTTCTTCCTGTTCCTTCATGGTGACTGGTGGCTTACTTTCCGCGGAACCGCTTTGGGGATGTATTTTTCAATGTGCTGATGGGACTGCAGTTACTGTTCTATTGCTGGAACCTACCTGGGCTGTGCTGCTGTTCAACCAACCACCTTTACGACTAGCTCGTATCTTCATAGTGTAGTGCTTATTCTAGCCAGGTATTCTCCGCCTCGCTCGCTACCTTGGTATCCCAACGAACGTACGATCATCGGGTGGAATACGTACGCATTATTCCTTGGGGGAGATCACTTACCATTCGTATCGTTTCGTTCTTTGTGGTCTGCTCACCACTTTATTTCTTACTCCACTCATTCGTGATCGTTCGCGGGCCCTTTGAATAAAGCATGCCAAGCCTGAGTGGTGAGTCACATCCGCAACTAAAATACCTATGGGATTTTATTTACTGGTATGCAATGTGGGATGGAATGTGGGTGGATGGATGGATGGTGTAGCGGAGGTGGGGGTGGTTAGCGGCGGGGGTCGATAGTCATGGTTGGGCACTCGGGAAGACCGTGGAGTAGGGTTATGGCCCTTTACTGCGGTTAGGAGCTACTATCAAAAAGGCAAGCTAAACCAAAAGCACATATTACTTCAATATTTGCACCTCCCCACCCTCACCCAAACGCTTCCAACCAACAAGTATGGCAGGGGCAACCAGTGCTGACCAGGCCTTCCGTACCAATGCTGCTGCTTCCGCCATCAGCAGGGCTCGAGGCAGCCAAAGCAGGGAGTCGATGTACAGTGGTCACGCCAATTGATTCGGATATATCACCGAAATCGCAGGATCGAGCGGCTTAGCATACCCAGCCCGTATAGCTTCCCTTACATATGGATTCGCGTCAAGATAGCGTTTGTAGTCCTCTGCGTCCGTTTTGCGCCACCCCGGACGTCCAGGACCTACGGAAGTACCCGCCTCAGTCATCATCTCCAACCTTGACACGGGAAGGGGCCACTGACCGTCCCAACTAGAGTGTTCCTCGAACGTTTCAAAAACTCCCATGGGCAAACGGCCAGGAGTGTGTGGTTTGCCGCCGTGCCTGAGCGGCTGGGAATGGGGGTGTTTCCTCTCATATCCGTGCACCGTTCCCGGCTGCATGAGATGTTTCTTTCCAGTTCCATGTTGCGGTTGTTTCGGGGAGTAGGCCTTCTTCCTTTCCGCCACATCATAAGCCCTTCCCCGCTTCTTTTGCTGCCTTTCTTTCTTCTTATCCGCCTCCAAACGCCCAGCCAAGGCCTTATTTAGCGCCGGCTTCAGCGAGCTACCGGTAACACGCCTCATGTCCTCGAGCTCCTTCAACTCCTTCTCTAGCGTGAGCGTGTACCCGTCTGCATGTGTGTCCTCTTCACCCCCCACTGGAGCTTTCATCTGCTCAATCTCCTTCACCGGAACCTGAATCCTTGTCTCCTCCACCGGAGCTTTCGGCTGCTCTATTTCCTTCACTGGAACCTGCACCCCTGTCTCCTCCTTGTTCAACAGTACTTGCAGCTCTATCGACTCTCCCTTCAGGGAAGGTGTCACGCTCGCAGGGCTTTTAGGCTCCGCTTCGACTCCGATTCCAGGGAAAACAAACCCCGGTGGCAACTCAGGGCCGAAGACGGGGAGCACCGTTCCCGCCAGCGGTTCCTGGGGTTTAACATACGGCGTAGATAGACCGCAATGGTAGCAAAAACTTGGCGGGTCGGAGGATGACGTTGACAGAGTAGAAGACGGGTCGGAGCGCCACAGTCGTGCAGGGTTCAGGGCCAAACCAATGCTTTTGATACCGTTCCAGAGGCCTGGTATATCAGCTCCTGTTGACGTGGACTCCAAGAGACGAACCTGGATCTGGCTGAGCTGTTCTTTTGGCCACGCGCGGCAGGTTTGGGGGCTGGATCTCCACTATGACGACGCTGCTGCTGCTGCTGCTAGTGGATGTTTCGTCAGGTGGTATTGGAAGAGGAGAATTCAATAGCTGGGATGCTGGTACGTGGAAGAGATGAAGCGGGGTGTGACCGCCACCACTAGGGCCGAGGGAAAGGGAACTGGGAGGAGGCATGAGGGATCCACCACGCTGCAGGGGAACAGAGGTATGTATATTGTGGTTAAGCGTGAGGGAAGGCATGTATTGTGGTTGGGGTTGTGCGTTGGGCGATTTTTGGGTTGTTGAGAAACCCATCGGAAGAAGTTTGATCTAAATATAGGAATCCGTTGGGTTTCTGAGGTAAATCAGGTAGATTACCTATCTCTCCTGCTTAAGCCCCCATTTCGCGTCCTCTAATTGATATCTTAGGGCATCAATATAACCTCGATAAGATAGCAATCCGTTGGACTGAAACGAGCGATATCTGCTTGATTCACCTAACACGACACCTGCTCGATTATCTAGGCAGCGGCTGGGCGCTTGTTACAAGCGGCGAGTTAGGGTCTTCATCACCATCTTTCGTCCATGCCCCTCCTGATTACTGCTGACAGAATAAATTAAGATAAATGGCTAGAAGAAAACAGGGGTGGTTTGGTCCCTCAATTCTAGAGCATGTTATGAAACCTCACTAGTGGCCAACCACCAAAGAACTCAAAATCTACTACACACACTTAGAATCAATGCATCATAAAGAAAATGTAATGTAAAGCTATGTATCTGCTCGTAAAGTGCCTGCCCACTCGAAAATTGAGTACGAGTGACAATATATGAAAGTATTTGAGTTTGACTGGAAGTGCACTTGCACTCGTGTGCAAATACTGAGCCGGTATTTGAGATGGACTATGGAATAGAGATGGAATCGAAAAAAGGAATACCTAGCGGATATGACGATAGGCCTTCGTCCACCGCACTCTACGCGTTTACGTACTAGAGTACAAACATGAACCCTAAACCCTAAGCTAACGCAATAAGACAATATTTTTGCTTGATCGCAGATATATCATTTGCTCGTGCACGCATCTTCACAAATCCCGCCCCCACCATCTCGTCCTCCTGAAAATCCCGTGTTCGCTTGAATTCCCCTCTGAGAAGGGACGAACCAGCCGCTAGGGCTCCGCTAAAAAAAAGCAATCCCAAAACAGCGCATAATCAACAACAGCTGTCCCGCAGCCCGTTTGGCTGCATAAATTCATCCCTTAAAGCTGATGCCTGCCCTTTATGTTTATTTTTCATGTCTCAGGATAAACCTCCCTCTCTGCGAGTATAAGTGATCGCAGGCCAGCTGTTTGTCTTCCTATTCTGTTTGCGGTCTATATATATACACCTGGAGGGGCTGTTCGCCAGGGCCAATGCAATTTTGCATGGGTATCTCCATGGGGGATGTTTGATTTCTGAAGTTTCAACACAGCTCGAGCCGTGTTTGTTTGGGCTGGAGCTGTTGCACAGCCGTCAAACTTTGTTTCATGAGCCACAAACGACGTCTTCCAATGGAATAGACAACATTCGCCCTCCCAAAAGTGCAGTCAAGAAGAATCGGAGCGTTAAGCCTACTTAGGCATATCTCTTTGATGGGAAGGCTTGCGGTTGGCTTCTAGGTATGTTAATTGTGTGGAATCGAAAGGCTTTCTGCCCAAAGGTGCTAGTGTCTTGCCCCACCAAACTTCACTGCCACAAGAGGTCAAACGCTCAGATGTCACTGCCTCTTTTGGAGGGCGAACGGTGTCTAGTCAGAGACTGTTGTGTGTGAGTGGTGTGCGGCGCGTGGTTGCTTTTGCCCTGCATATGCAACCAGTCACACATGCTACGTAACTATAACGATGAATTTACTGAGGCCACTCCGCATACATGTTCGATCGGCTTCATCTCTATCACGATATCAACAGGCCAGCATTTGCGCACATCTTTCAAACATAGCCTCGCATATAGGAAACTGAAAACACGTATAAGATGTGTCAACAAGCCTTTGTGCTAATACAGTGGTTCATCTCGATTTTCGACCATCAACATCAGATATTTTGAATTCCTCATCTTCTCCAGACCAGATGGACGCAATGAATAATACCATTACAAGTGGCAACACGATTAAGATCGAGGGTGGCACCTATCTTCCAATACATTTCGAGCCAAAAGCGCCCCAGCCGAACCCCGAGCAGTTTGTGCAATATGAATACCCCCTTCATAATCAGCTCCCGAGTACGGAAGATGTATCCACCGCAGCCGAGGGTGAAGTATCTACAACTGAGTCCAGCCAAGGAGCGACGAATGATACCACATTTACAATATCGTCGATTCGGTCTCTAGACGCCAACGTATACCCTTGGGACAGGATAGACTCCGATTCTGTGTCCAGTATTCGAGTAATGTATATATTCTTATTATCCGCTTTGAGAACAGAACTGATCCAGACAACCACAGTGAACTTCAGCATGATATAACCAGAGTACCCCCGCACCAGATCTGAATATACGCACAGTGAGAAGACTAACAGTCCATCTAGGATCAGGGAGCTCTTCCGCCACACCAAAAATTGATGACGGATATCAACAATTTCGGTCGTGATCAGCATGGTGACCAAGGTTCCGCCCTAGATTTGGACTTCACGCTGGACAAGACATTCAGGCACCGTGTTTCCCTGCGTGGAACCATAACCCCTGAGCGTCTCAGGCTCTTGGTTTGTATTCCACATTTTAGCTCGAGGAAGACAAGCAATGGGGAGACAAGCAGTGCCGGTATGGGTACAACATTGGCAGAATACAGAAACACTATCACTGGCAGCGCACCAGAGTCGGAGGCTACGTCCCCCAACAACAACACAGGCTCACCCCTATTACCAGGCTTGCAGCTACAGATTTCTGTCAACCAGACATGTTTTATGGTTGTGAATAGTGGTTAGATACATTTTCATATCATCCAGAGTAATAGTAGTAGGCTAATGAAGGATTTAGAAATGATAATAATGGTCAGAACTGCGAGTAATGAACAATCGAGCTTACTGCCATTTTTTCCCGGTCAGCACCGAGCGTGTGTATTGCATTTATTGGTGAACATGATTTCTACTGTTCTGCAGTTCTCAACACAGGCGACATTCGGGGCAATCAGTGACCAGTACTTAGCGTTTGTGCGTTCCAAGACTTTGAAGTATTTGGGGCTGTTACTGACGCAACATAGGAAGGCAGGATCCAAAGTTTCATCAATGACAATACCAGTGGTCAGGGCAGCCGGGAAAACAGACTCAGACTCAATGAGGGGAGGCAGATCAATATCAAATTCGGCAACCTTCTACTGGATACCCGCACCGTAATTCACTTAGTTCAATCTCAAATTCAATCTCTGAAAGAGTTCTATGGAATCTTAATGAAAGGTTATCATTACTATGCCCCATACAGCAAGGGCTATCATACAGATGCAATAAAGCTACCAATGCGTCTGCAGAACCAGCGCAGCCTGAAAATTGCTATTGAGGAGTTGAAAACGTCGATTACTGAGCGAGAAACATTCCGAGGGGAATTTCAGGCACTACACAAAAGGGGGAGAAAGTCACAGAGTAGTGTTTGTACTCTCCTGCCGTGAATCAACCCTGATTAGAAGGCTAATATGCGACGTTCTTTAGCTCCTTCGCTCGTTAGAACAGCAAGATGTGGTCTCTGCGGTCGAACAGCTCAGCAATGGCAGAGTGTCCCAGATTCTCAGCGTTATCGATACTAGAGTAGCTAGGATCTGCGATGCCATAGGTCGTGGCTCAACCAACGTGAAGGAACAAACAGACCTCGCGAAACAGCAGGCAGAAACGATGTCTATGTTCACCGTTATCACGACGCTCTTCCTTCCCCTCACGTTTTTCACTTCGGTAGGCTATCTAACTATCCCCATGCGCCGGAGCTACTGACAAAATATAGTACTTTGCTCTGGAGCCCGGAAAGAGCTTTGTCACCCAAAACGCAAGTTGGAAATTCTGGGTCGTTGCAGCACCTGTCACCTTCGTCTTTACTGTTGCGACACTATATATCGTGTTGATGAAAAAGTTTTTCAGTGGGGAGTATCAATACAATGGGCAGAATCGACTGATAAGGCGGATGCTCCGGATTCCAATCCCGAACACAGGGCCATAACAAAGTATTCCAAAGCCAATGCGATAAAGGCCAAGATTCTGAGGATCTAAGTAGCAGGTAATTTTTATTCCAGAAGGTGGGAACTTAATCAAGTTTTGAGTGGTTGATTTGGAGATCTAGACAGTGAGTGAAACTCATTATTGGGCCGTTTTACTATTCTTTTACTCGATATTGTACGATAGAGGGCATCTTCTAGAGACAAACGCAGTGTTTGTTCGCTTCGATGCAAATTTGCTTTTTCTCACCTAAACACCCTTATTTGAGACGAACTTATGATGTATGCGCTTGGTGTGACGCCTCAGACAGACATTCGTCTGCTGCCGTACTTTATCAGTCAATATTTCTAGTAACCTAATTGATGCCCGCATTTCCTCGCATTCCGATTACATGTCCAGCTACTCGAGTGTTCATTGGCAAGACCTGCAGTCTCCACACCACCTTGATATGCATAAGTCCAATTGACATCTTCATCCTTTGTTTTTTCCTGCAGCTATGATCACGAAGCTTGGAAACTCTCCCACAAAAAAGCCCATGCAATAAACACAGCCATTCGCTAGTTTAATGTATGAAACTCTAAAGTACAGTTGGGATGAACTACTACCCCGCCGACTCGGACCCCATTGGCACGATAGTAACTTAGACCCGCCTCGTGTGATTTGCGTATATACTGCAGACACTGCAAGCTTTGTTGGTTGCGCTTGATCATAATATCAGGACACCCACAATGTTTTTGCAACCGAACAAATATGAACAGAAACAGAACGCTCGCTCACTCACTCTCCGTACATACACGTCGCCAAGGTATTTGGGCATCCAGATACTTCTTAAGGCCCGGTATAGCTGCTGGTGCGGAAATTGAATCAGAAAGTTCTCACTTAATCAAGCACCATTCTCATCAATTAACATGAGCACCGAAGACGAACATGACGGTTTCTCCTTCGTTCCCCGTTTGACGCGGGACGCAGTCTCCCACCGGTCACTGCAAGCGTTGCAACCATCCGTAGCACCAATGTCAACCAGCAACCCGATACCATACGCATTTGTCTCTCCGAGGTCCCCGGCCTCCTCGGCCTCCTCAGCCACGGCCTCCCCAGCTACGACATCCTCAGCTATGTCATTCGCTACGGGATTCCAAGCCACGGCGTCCCCAGCTACGGCCTCTACCAACGCCACCAATAACTATCAGGTCACTGCCGCTCAATGCAAAAAGCGTCTCAGTCGGTTCATCCGCACTGAGAAAGAAGGGCTGAAGGTGTTCTTTGGCACCGTCGACACTGAAGTCAGCTCAGCATTGGACCGACTCAGGGCACCTGAAAGAGCTGCGGCCATGGTCGATGGGCTATTGAAGGATGGGTGTCCTAAAGAAATGGCGTTGCGGTTTACAGCGCTTACAATGTACGATCTTGTTGTTTTGCTCGGTGTGTCTTCCTCTGTGATAGGCGAGAGTGTTACTGATTGAAGGCAGATGACAGCGACAGCATGGAGCTGGAAGAGAATGGCGACCGTCAAAACACTCTCCGACAGGTATTGGAAAGCGTTGCAAAGATATACACGTATGCGCGACCCGAGGGCATCGTGTCGGTTCGATTTTTCAATACACGCCAGGGGACAAAGAATGTTAAACCAGAAAGGGTAAAGAACCTGCTGGAAGAGGTCGATTACAGCGGCTTGACTATGATCGGCACGCAATTGAAGAAGAAGATACTAGAGCCGTTTGTGTTCAATCGTATGGAAAGGATGCGCATGCCGAAGCCGTTACTGGTTATGGTCATCACGGACGGCGATGTAAGTTCTCCAAGTATAACCCATAGATGAGATTGTGTTGACATAAGCTAAAGGTGGAGGGGGAAAAACCTGGGCTCCTGAAAAAGACTATCACCAACTGCATCGCCCGAGTACAGGAGGACCCTGGTTTAGGAGAGCACGGTCAGTGGAGCACCTCATTTACTCTCACCCGATCATGTATTGATATTGATTCCAAGCTGTGGCATTCTACTTTGCCCGGGTGGGCGACGACGAGGGAGCTAGGGAGCTGATTGAAAGCCTCGATAACGATGAATCGATTGGACAGTGGATTGATTGCTTCCCTGGTAAGTTGTATATCATCATTGCCGTTGTTGCTTTCTTTCGCTGATGTATTTCCCAGCCAAACAGAGGATAGAAGAAATTAATGACCCCGATAAACTCAAGAAATGGAATGTCGTATGTTTTCCCAGTGATTTTTCAGTTCCCGGGATATCTCTAATGCGTCCGTCTTGAATTAGCTTGCAAAACTTTTGCTGGGTGCCCTCTATTCGGATGTAAGGCTGCAATCTAGCTTTTGATGATCGATTCTTACTTGTTGTAGATTGATGCGGAAGATAATCCTGTCGAAGATGATGAAGAGGAACGGGAAGTTAGAGGGCCTACCGCAACGAATGGAGAGGACTGTCTAGAGGACAAGGAGTAATCAAAAATTGGGATGTAACTAGATGCAAGAGATGGTGCCTCATAGTTGTTGGTGTATCTTCTTGCTTGAAGTCCCTTTTCGATGCAGTGGTGTGCGTATTGTTTTCGTTTAGGAACCGGGTGCGTTTAAGTAGGTGCCCATTATCCGGATTATCCTCCTCTAGTTGTGTTCAGTGAATGGAGGGGTGATCGTGAACCATATAATGGACCTTCGTATACTCTGAGTAACTTCCGCCTCAATACACTCGAACCTTCCTAAAGCATGTTGATTTTCACCCGCCCACTCTTTCCCATACCAATTGGTAGATTACGCAGTTGGCTGGAGAGGTCAAATCGTGGATAGCTTCTTTCAGTGAAGTCAGAGAGCAATTCATAGTCGCCATGGCCCATTCACTCGCCTGATCTTGGCCCGAGATTTTGCAAGAACATACATTTAGAGTAATGTACTGACAATGCTGGTAACTGCAACTGCAGGCATCAGGCTGGAGAAATGAAACCACCACACAAAACATCACTCGGCCTTGCGACCACCGTGTCAATTCTGAGTTAAATTGCACTAGCCAACTTTGGCTTTTCCACTGCTTTTCTAGCAATATGTATATTAAGACTCTGGCAAGCTTACGAAAAATGCGCTCTCTAACTCCGGTACAACGGTTTGCGGCAGTGTATCTCATACACTGTCACTCGAGTTAGGCTTAGAGAAGAGTTTGTGTCTTGGTACCGCCAATTTGCTAGGCTAGAATGCATGGTAGCCATAATGGTTTACTCGAGCACTTGGATCTTCATGCACCATACTATCAGATGAGATAGGAACCTTCACTTGAGGATGTGGTACTTCAAACAGATCTTGTCACCACTTGAGCGGTATATCGAGGCCTGGTTATTCATAGGTATTGTACGGGCAAGCCCGGCGCCCCCCAGCGCCCTAGGCCCGGGCGTTTATATTTTGACCCTACGTTTTTTAGGGGCTGGTTGGTATACGAAACTAAGAACTGTTGGGCGTTAGAATTGGTCCAGTTTTCGGGTAGAAGGGGAGATTCTAGGATTTGGGGGGAGGAAGGGTCACGAAGAAGGAACGGAATAGGGGTTGTCGGTATACTGTATGTTACTATATTGACCTTGATGTCTTGTATCCATTCCCTCTTGGTAGTGCCTAGGTGCTACGTGTACTCGATGCAGCTAAGAAGCAATTAATAAACATGAATAGAAGATAGTTTCTGAGGAGAAATGGTGGAAATGGATCTCTTGGAGGTGTGAGGTAGTGTCTCGAGCGATCGCGAATATTGTAGTTTAAATTGGGATTGTATGCACAGGCGAGAACGATTCGATTTGAGGTAGAAGACTCGTAAATTCGTGTACTGTTCTATTCAGGGTTCTATCCTCGATATTTGCGCTGGGTGGTACATAGCCTGGAAAAAAAGTGAGCCATCACATCGCATAAAACACATTGTATGTATACCTTCAACGCTGTTGGATCCACGCTTGCTCATCTCACCTCCTCTATCTCAAGCTTCACTTAGCTGTTGCAGTAATTCGGATCTCAATACCACCACCCAAGTTATGTAGTGGTCAGCACCAATGGCACGGTGAGTATGTATATGATGACATTCACATTGTGGTAAGATTGGAGTGGAAGGTCAGGTAAAATGTTGGGATTGACAGAGCCTGAGAAATACTCGTGTCCTGGATAATACTTCTTAAATTATCCACCCTGAAGAACATCCTAAATTATAACCCGGCGGCGGCGATGTATGAATCCGGATCCGGATCCGCAACGTTACTTTCTGAGTCTACGAAGTTGAAACGATGAGCACTAAAATTGAGTTTGGGATATTAGAGCACTCCTCAGTGCAAAATTGCTCGCAAGATGTATTCCAGACAGCTTATCACTCGGCTCATGTTTAAGTACTCTACATCATTTCACGAAGAGCAACCAACCTATGTAACATCCTCCAAACCAATTACAACTGCCGGTCGAGTGCTGATACAAAACACCCTAGGCCACCAAAGAAAACTTTTCACAGGAGTGTGGCAAGTAAAAATGTGCTCAATCAAAGACGGATCTTGTCTCATCCATTTGAGGTACAAATGAGGTTCTTCACGATATGTATGTACTACCAACGATCCCGTCCGGCCCGCCGACGTCCGATTGTTAGACAGATGCTAGCTAGTTTATATGCAGGAGAGGTTAGGACGATAGGCTGGGAAAGCGGCGAGATCTCCTTGGGTGCAATCCATGGTCCTTCTGAAGCTGTTGGACTTTCGCCTGTGTCCCCCTGGCAATAAGCTATGCTGAAACGTCCCCACCTCAGCTCTTCATCCCAGGGCGACCAATGGGGTTGAAAGTTGCGTAGGCATCCTGCATAACTACGTATAATATCGATGTGCTGTTGCTTTGAGTTCGCCGGCTGTGAAGGGTTTACCTTCGCCACCTGTACATCATCTCCTTCGATGGAGACATGCATACGGATTTTGATGAAGGGCTGTATGGGCAATTGGACGGCTGTGGTCTATTCAACGCCCACTAATCCAATGTCATCATCTACTTCGTCAATATTACTCTTACCACTTGTCAGTCGTCGTGTTTCCTCTTGTCTTTTCAGTCCTTCCGCCCTCTTCCTTGCCTTCCTTGCCTCTTTGTCCTTCCAACCATCCAGGGTATCTTTCTTCCGCGTAAACAGCGCATTCTCGAGGTTCCTTGTCAGCTTTGCCGTCTTGGTGGCGTTCTCCTTGAATCTCATGTTCCCCACCCTAACTAGCATCGCGATGTAATCGTCTCCAACAACTTTCTGTAGTTTGCCAGTAGTCTTGTCTAATATGCCTATGATTGAGTCCATAGCAAGCCCGTTGCTTCGCACCGCAACCATGGGGAATTGGTTTTTTCTAAGGGCGACGTTCATAATCCCAGACTCTCGGAATCCGGTTGATAAGGCTGTAGACAGGATTGCGTGTGCGATCTCCAGAGTTCTTGTTTGTATGTGGAGAATCTAATCATCCGTCAGGATCAAGCGACATGGAAGACGTAGCGAATGATTGGAGCAGGAAACGTAGGAAGCTCACCATAGGTTCAAACTTGAAGTGTACAAAGCGGGTAGTTACAGTAAGCTCAAATTCATTGCAGCCAAATACCTGATCGGCGTTTCGTTCCATGACCTTGTCTGCAATCTCCGCATCACTGATGATGGGCCTGGTAATATCCACGAGATCGTGCGATACGAATAACCACCTCCCCCCATCGCCCTTCCCGCCGACACCTGCATTAGGACGAGATGAGGCTTTTTCTCCCGGTGCTACCACCACCTCATCTGCAGGATGAACATCCTGCAGCTGACCATCGTCATTGTGGTCGTGGTCAACGTAGTTGTGGTTGTGGTTGGAGCCGTCGTCGTAGGTTTCGGGTTTTGGTTTTTTAGTACCCTCGAGAAACACACTGATCCTTCCGCTGCAGCTGCTGGTGGTGACAACGTCTGCATGCGTGTTGAGTTGGTTTATTAGGGGCATAATATGTATATCAATCGAGCCCTTGGGGGAAGCATCGGGGCCTACGGACGCGATACCCGCCATAATACGTGCCTTACGAGCGTCGAAACCGCCAGCGCGAGGATGTGACATATCGCAAGGCACGGGTGTCGACATGAGATACGATATGTGGGCTGAGGATTGGGGAGACGCAGAATTAGAGGGAGATTGTGGGGGGGTTGAAGGAGGTACTGCGCTGATGCACTGGTGCAGTTGTACATAGATCGAGATGAGATGAGTAAGGCCGTGGGGTAGGGGGTTCGCTAGTGAGGCGCAGCGTGGTGGAGCAACCAATTACCAATCAATCGACCAAGCCTTTGTGACCTCATCTGTCACGTCGTGCACGCGTTATTATTGCAGGTAACCACGATATCCATCTAATATCAACTCCAAATATCGACTCTGAATCCTAGGAAGCCTACGACAATATGCCAAAGGCAAAGGCAAAGGCAAAGGCGCAGGCAAAGACACAAGCACAGGTGCCGACAGATAATTCTGACATTACAACCCCTCGCCGCCAGTCGACACGTCGCAGGGTGCCTCCCACAAAGAGTCCCTACTTCGAGCATCCGTCCGAAAACGAAGAAGAAGAAGAAGAAGATACCTACAGCGAAACCGGATCTATTTTTGAAGAGGAACATGCAAATAAAGGCATAGAGTCGGATACGGACCCCGAAGCCGCAGACGAGGAAGAAGAGGACGGTGGAAACGACGCAAAACCTACCAAGAAAAGAAGTCGCACTTTTTCGAACGCTGCAGCTGCAGCTCAGTCTGTTAGAAAAAAGAAAAAACTGCAAGGAGAAGAGACATTCATTCCAAACAGAGAACCAAGTCCTGGAGGAATTGATTACGTGGACAATCAGATCCACCCAAATACATTAAAGTTTCTGGAAGGTACGTAAATTAAAATGCTGCGTTACTCCATTCTTCTAACCTCATCATTATAGATCTTGCAGAGAACAATGATCGGAACTGGCTTCGCGGTAGGTGACGATCAATGGCACCACAGGAATGCCATAGAGAGTGCATGCTCCACTCGAATGTGTATTCGTTACGCAGATTACGTGGTTACCAATCGAGTAACAGTTGGGAATATACATCCGAGTCGGGTGCGCACCTAGTCATAAATCTGTGTTGTCCGGTGGCATCGTGTTGGGCTTTTAGTGATGGCCTTCCTGGTGGCTTGTAGAAGGCTGACCTAGTTCTCCCAGAGCACGACAGCATCTATCGGGCCGGAAAGTCCGACTTTGAGAAGTTTGTGGAACATATGAACGCAACTATACCAGAGCATGTGGACGATACAATTCCTGAGTTGCCGGTCAAGGACCTGGTAAGCATACGGCCCCTCTTTAGTGAACCTCGCACTCGTGATCATTTTTATGGCCTATTTTGCCGAATGTTGTCATTTTGCTCAGTGAATGGGGTTGCGTATCGTCCCACTTTGATGCAGTATTACAGACGGAACTTGCCTTACAAGTAGGGTACCTACGAGTTTCGAAATCACACTGAGCTCCCTACACCCGATGGCTACAAGCTGATCACGCTTCGAGTTTCTTCTCTCATCATTCGTACTTCATGTCCTGCACATCGACACTGAAGCACAGCATCATTTGTGGGCTATCTTTACTGACTACGGGTGTCATGTCCAGGTATTTAGGATTTATAGAGATATCAGGTATCAGCTTTTGAAAGAGCAACAATTCAGAGTAGTCCTAAGTTACTTGTGTTGCAGGTTCAGCAACGATCAGACACCCTACAAGGTACTATCCCGTTCAAACATCCCATCATCTATTGTCGTGGGCTGGTTCCAACAGCACAACGATTGCCACAGCCTGTTGGTCCGATCGCAAGCAGACTCAAAATCCCTGGCTAACGGACGAATGATATAGACGCACTTTTCTGCTGCTTGGTATGTGACCTGACGAGTCACAACTTTCTCGGGCATCAATCTGATTGCCACCGCAGGTCTCGAACAGGAAGGAAGGGACTATACGCTTGCTATTATTTGCAGATAAAACCTGGACAATCAGCTGCAGGCATGTTCTAACCCGCCGGGCCGACCCTTTGTTGCTTTGTTACCTGTAGGTGTATAGGAGGGTCCACCAATACACTCGCTGGCCTTCCTTGAACCTGCCGACGCCAGCAATATTGTCTCGGGAACCAACGCCGGTGGTCGGTGGGCTGACTTTCGTTTCTGAATCAGGTGGTGGACTATGGCATCCAGAATCGCATGCGTTAAATTTGATTCGGCAGTCGATTGACAAGCATCCCAATCGTCTCAAATCAGTTCTCACTGGCGATGATTTTGCTGCAGAGTTCTTCAGTAACCCCCAAAGGAAAGATGAACGAAGCATCATCCAATCATTTGTTGAAAAGAACGGGGAAGACGCACTTAAAACCGCACCTAAGGCAAGTCAACCCATGCCGTACCCCATCATCGTTCCTGCGGCGGGAGCGATATTTCGTTCCGAGCTTGCAATTCAAGCAAGACGCGGCCAGTTTTCTTAATAGCTCTTGGTTGGGCTACGGACGTTGATCGGACTACCGAAAAAAAACATGGTACTTGGTGGCGAGAGGACATACATGCTGCCTTGCAGAAGCAATTAGCGTGGGGTTCCCATTCACATCCTTGAGATGATGCGCACCGTCTCGCGACCCTCAACAATTTTTTTCCTGTTCCTGCTACGCGATGATCGTGATCTCGCGCTGTACGCATATGAAACCATTACGAGCCCACCGTGCTGATTGTACTTCTCCTTGCAGAATTATTCGAAAGATCACAAGGACATCGACCTCCTTCGCCTTAAAAGTTTCACCATCAGCAAGAAGTTCACAGATAAGGAAGTGCTATCATCAGATTTCTCCGATAAAGTGACCAGCACATTCAAGCACATGGAGCCCTTGGTGAGCCAATACCCAAAAGCAAGCTGAACGACCATGATGCATAATGCATGTTCTGTCGTCTAAGCGAATCTGAGAGTGATGGTGTACTTTTGTAGTACATGCTCAGCGGGTTTTCGAAATTAAAAGGGCAAAAAGGCTAACGTACGGTATATATTAAAAATATAGATCACATATCTTAACAGTTGCGTCATGCCGGATCTAAACGGCGATGAGGATAGCGATGAGAACTAGTTTCTGCGATATTGGCAGGGGGGAGGGGGAGGGCGAGGTGTGGGCGGGTAGGGCGGTACTGGGACGGATTGAAGGATTATATTACCCCGCCGTGGAACAATATATTAACGTTTTGTGGAGCGTAAAACGGGTGCGCTGTAAATTTATTTCACATCTTTCCAGGTAGCAACGGATGGGCCCCGATTAATGTTTTCTGTAGGAAGGAGTGCTGGTTTGTAGGATACGGAGAAGTGGAGAAACCACAGTAACTTTTTACGATGACAAAAAAACCCACTTACTAAACGGAGGAGCGTCCGAGGGGGAGGAAGAAAGAAGTATTCTGGCCACAACAGCAGCAGCGCGACTCACAACTCACATGGGATGAAACAATTGCTGCATGCTCCTTGCCTGCTGCTGAACTGGGCAGCTGCTGTGGGTCAAAAAAAGTTGTTGCATGCGGGGGGACTGAGCACGATGGGATTTCGAGCGTTGGTATCTTCGGGGCGGCCCGCCCGCCCTCACCTTGCACTTGACGTAAGGTCTTCGACATGTTTCCTTTCGCCCATTTTGTGTACAACAACCAACACAAACCTTCGGCTATGATACAAAACGTGTTCTTGAGCTCGCATATTTATCTATGAGCTGTTGTGATTTGTTCTCCCTACCCACAATAGGGCCAAGGATTTCTTTGTTACTACTAGGGCGATATGTATGTTGCGCATCCCCCTTCTCTATGTCTCTGTGTTTTTTTTTCTCAGGTTTGTTGCTTGCTGCATTCTGCGCTGCTGAAGGTAGGTACACATTTCTTAGGACGAAGTACTCGGTAGGGCAATGCATAACAAACTTTTTGTACTTTACAGTACCTGCTCTTATCACAAAATACATGATCGATAGGCTTTCTTTCCTCTCCCTCCCTGCTGCAGAAACATTTAGCTGGTGGTGGTGGTGGTGGTGGTGGTGGGAAAAAGTTGACTGAGATTGAAAATTATCTTTTTTTGTTTTTAGTTTATTTTGTTAGCTGCAGAAAGAAGTTAGAAACCACGAAGCGGGGAGGGAAGGGAGGGCCCGTTCCGATGGGGTAAGCAAAAAAACGCCTTGCAGAAAGGGGGGGGCCGGGGCTGGGTGGTGATGTCATGGCACATCTCGGGAAAGAAAAAAAAAAATAAGCTAACCCCCCCCAGCTTCAAAAACTGCACTCACGGCACAGGACGTTTAAACACTTTCACCATAAGAACCCCAGTGGTATCGCGGGTTTATCCCACACCACATTCTGATGGTTGAAGAGGTTGTACGGGAAACATTTTGGTGGGTCACGCAAATGTGATGGATATGATGCATTATGTTTGAGCGCCAAGGGAATATTTTTTATCCGGAACCGCAAAATACTAATATGGCGAGCGTTAGGTACACTTTTTGAAACCTTGTTTCTTGCACCGTGCCGTCGGAATTAATTTTGACATGTAGCGTCCGAAATCTTATGAGATCTTAGCACGGCATCAATAGTGTCTCTACGTCAACATTATGGTCTCATGACTGCCAGCTCTTTGCGTTTAAAGGGAATTCAAAGCCGCCTCCTCTCAGAGAAGGGTGAAACACCGGAAAAATACAATTATCGAAAAGAATAGGTTTCGTCAAACGAACTCAAACATAGCAGCAAACAACCTACTTGGGCGAAGCACGTTACTACATTTTGGGTTTTCTAGCGGTAAGAGGCTCGGGTGTAGAGTGCTCAACTCCCCAGCCACCATATACAAATTCTGACGTGTATATATATGATCCCGTGGGCAAACCCTTCGTATTTCCCAGGAAACGGTTATCTGGCTGGGGCTTGAGCACGGGCCAGATACTTCACCTGCAAAGTTCCTCGTTTGCATTCGGTTATTTGCTATTGGACAGCCAAAGAGTGTCGTTTTCTCTTGGGGGCGAAGCCGTTTTACTAGTTGCCATCGCAGAGTAGCTCGCAAAGGACCCTCGTTTGCACTAGGGTTATTCGATGTACGGCGTCTGGGCTATTTTCTCTGGCTCCAGGTACTGCTTCCACCACGGACTCGTCATAGGTAGATGCATTAGGGGTGCGATACAGCTCTAAATGCTGATGTAAGGGTAGCAGTAGTATCGACTAGATTATTTGTTTCTACTATGATCTACATTAGAGGATTAGCCAGGACTGTATAAATATTGTTAGCCATGGTTTAGGACTTAACTATTCCAGCGGCGGCCACCATCTAGGTACCATTCAAATATCTTCTGGAATTATATCATCGCAGAGGACATGACTTTCGATGCGGTTAACATCAGCTATCGAGTTGCTTGTGCCGATGCATGTTTGATCTTGTCCCAAAGCTTTGATTCGTTCTTGGAGTTCAGATAATAATACGGCGGGAAAATGAACAGCGAGTTTCTTATGAGCTAAGGTCATGTATTTGTTGATAGCTTCGGCGGGTGTGGCACGGGGACCAGGAAAAGCCCTGGCTCTTGTGGGATGAGCTTGCGTTTAGTGGTGTGACATCTTCGACGACGTTCGAGAAGGATGAAAGGTCATTGGGCGGGGCACTTAGCGAAGAAGGAAGGGCATCACCGCCCAACCAAATGTTACCCGGCGTTAATTTAGGGTTCAAGGTTCTTTTATTACCCCCGGTAGCGCCTGGCGTGAGACATCTGCATGGTGATAGTGCAGTACACGATGCCCATTCCATATATTGCAAGTCGGAAACGCTCGAAGTGGACATCCTACCTGGGCAGGAAGGGGCCTAACTCGGACAAGATTCACCCATTCTCGAGTGCTTTATATTTGACACCTTAGCGGCGCGGCGGAGATGTTTGTCATTCATTCCCATCCCCGCTTTGTCCTGCTCCTTGCCCTTGCGCAGACAGAACGTTTCCACTTTTTATCTTGCCGCCCTTACTATCCCAGAATGTCTATGTACCTAAGCGAAAGATCGGATGGGGTTAGGTATTGGGCGGCTCAAGAATCCCCCGCCACCCAACGACGTACCTGAACATGGTAGCCGCTGCCCTCTGTGTCCCTCTATCGCGGGGATCACATCTACCGACGTACCAAGGAGGTATTGGCAGCGCGAGCAGAGTCGCTCTCCAGACCCATCTCAAAGGGCTCTACATCTTTCGAGGGCACGTAAATTCTGACGTTGGCGCTGCTGTGGTTAGGACACGGAAGACGGAAGAGTAGAACATTCCTTTCCTTTCGAAGTCTCGTTCGTTGTCTCTAGTGAGTGATGCAGGTGCTCCGCGCAAGCAACCCTGCGGTTGAGTGCTGGATGCTGGTCTGGTCTCACGATAACAGCAACCACGTCCAGTCACCGCGCCGCAGTGATTGGCGACTTATTTTAATTGGAGACCGTGCACCGTGCGTGTACAGCAAAGGTGTTGGCTTCTTTTTTATTTCTTCTCCCTGGCCCCCGGGCGTACTCTCTACTTAGTACTACTCTAAAGTCCACTCTAGAGTGCTGCTCTCGTACACCCCTCCATTTTATCCGCCATCTGTCCTTTCACCACATCACATCGTCAGAACGAACGTATCGTCGGTTGTCGTTTCCTCGCACATCGCGGTTGTTTTTTGTTCCTCCCACCATCCCTCCCTTCCTCCAAGTCTCACCTGCGCTTCCGAGGCCGATCATCCCGCTTCTCCGCCAGCCCCTCTGGGGTGGGGAGTCATTGGACCTTCCCCTCTCTGCCACCTGTGTCAGTTCAGTCGTGTCCGGTATCCGATCCGATTGTAGACGTCCCATCTCCAGCGAGCACTCATCTGGGTACAGCTGCCTGCTTTTGGGGCCGGCGATACGTTCGTCACCACAGCCTGCCCAAAAGGACGCACCAGAGCTACTTAGGTACCGCCTTCCACCAACGCACGCAGCCCGGCTTGTCCGTCGCTGCATCTCATCAACTACTTAGCTGAGGGATCACAGAAGGGTGTTCTAGCGCGCGCACGCAACCCACCAATTGGACTGCACGGAATCCGTCAGATCTATCGCCGAGCCCTAGCTGAATCTTATCGGGCTTTTTTTTTTCTTTCTTTCATTTCTGTGTTTTTCATCTTCAGAATTTCGGGAGGGTTGGGCTACCTGCATCTTCCCGTTGTGGTGCTGGGGTGCACGCGAAGGGTTTGACACTTCGGTACAGCTTTCCGTCAAAGCGTAAATACCGATACACGGCTGGGACTTGCCTTTGCCTTAACCTTTATTGTTTCTCCTTCTGGCACAGGCTCACTCACACCTCACATCACACACGCTCACATCCAGCTCGCCATCCACTCACATTGCGACCACGCCACCACCATTACCACCCTTCCATCCACCACCCAATCCTTCCACCCTTCCACACCTTCCACCATCTCGTCAGGGCTCCCGTGTGGTTCCTCGTTTGTGGTTTGGTTTCGGCGAGAGCGGCTGCTGAGATCATCCTTCCGTACCGGGGGGGTGTTCGTCGTTGTCTCGGCTCCTTTGGGTTTATCCCTGTATCCCTTCCCGCCGCCCGCAGTTTCTCTCGTGGGCCATGCGTCTTTGAAGTACCCACATACATCTCGCTCCAACACCACACCCCCCAGACCCCAACTCCTGGTTCCATTTAAGCATCAGGAGTCCCACATCTTTTCTCGCTCTCTGTCGAGAATCCTACTCCGTCACCCGCAGCAAATATAGCCTTACCACCTTTCCGCCTCCTCCTCCACCACCTTACACCACCATCACCACCACCACCTCCTCATCCTCCATCTTCAGCTACGACCCCTCACCATCCGTCTCCACCACGAACCAACCAAGCAACACGTCTACCCATCCAACCAGGCTTTCCTTCCATCATACCTCCTATTCCTCGGAAACGCTTTTTGCAAACGCATTCCTCACCGCCTCTCCGTAGCGCCAACGGCTCACCCCGCTTTCATCTAGGTACCCCCTTAGTGAGCTCACCCTTCCCCACTTTAGTCCCACCACAAATCGGTGCTAACAATATAAAAGTCGCACTCTCCAGAACCGCGCGCAACCCAGTCGATGGCAGCACTGAGCCACCATCACACAAATCCCAACATGTTCGCTCCACCAAACCCAAATGGAATGGGTGGTCCTCCGGGAGGCCCAAACCACTCGCCTTACCACATTCCTCCACACTATCACCAACAACCTGCCCCACGACAACGGACCGCAATCGCCTGCAGATATTGCAGAAGACGAAAGGTACGCATCTTTTGGGGATCGAATCTTCCTTACCCCTCTTTCCTCTGTGCGCTGACATCCATTCAGATACGATGCTCCGGTTTCGAGACTTCTCCGGATGGTCGATGTGCCAACTGTATGCGATTCAATCAGGAGTGTGTCTTTACGCCCGTGTCATCCCAGCCCGGTGCTATCCAGGCGTTTGTACCCGCACATCCGCACCTGTTGGCGCAGCAGCAGCAAGGTGGGCGTTCCACCCAATTATACGGCGCACAAGGCCAACCGCTGCCAGCATCATTCGAGCCAAGCGGAGTTTATCATCAACAACTCCCACCGCCTTCAGCTGCTCATGACACGCGTGCGTACGGTCATACTCCTGGGAGTCATCTCAATGGCAGCCAGTCTTACGTGAACCGGGACGACCGGAATCACGGGCCTCCACCGCCGCCACCACCACCGCCAGCAGGACACCCTCAGGGTTCCTATGGTAGGAGGAATTCGGGTGATGAATATCCAAGTCATTACGCGAATCAACCTCCCTCCCCTTCGTCCCATCTTCCTGCTCCCGGTCACTTCCCGCCTCCGATAAATGGGTCCTCTTCGACGTACTCGCCGTCAAGTTACGGGCATGGGCAGTCACCACCGCCACCGCTCCCTGCGGTGCCGGGGAGCTATTATCCATCGTTGCCTAATCCTACGGGATCGCAGCGACCGGATTCCCCGGGTTCTCGTCGCTCATCCGGCGAGCCCAGTGTCTCCCCGCAGCCACACCCAGCATTCCACCCGCCCATGGTGTACCCCCGCGAAACGTCTACTGGCCCGAGCTCGCCTGGTGGCCCAATTCCATCTATGCAAATATCAGGCCTCATCGACCCCCAGCCTCCAAATCCCCAGCATCATCAGCGGTCTGCGGCAGATGGGGACATGTTGAACCGTCTTAACTTCCGAACTGGACTATGACCCCTGCAGTCTACACGGCTCAGCATGCTTCTGTCAATCTACAATGTTTAACTATCGACTCTCTTTCGAATGACTACGACGACGACAACTACAGCGGATGTTCAGCTGGTAAATGGATATTATGGACACGTTTGGGAGATTGGGTCGAGTCAACTTGCGCGCCTTTTTTTTCCCGGTTTAAAAATTTTATTTGAACTTTTTACCTTCGTTATATCATGGTGTGCGCGTGTTTGTGGTGGTAGGTAGGGTTTTAACTGTTTTGTTGTCATGATTCTACAAAGAAACGTACTTCGGTGCAGTTTACATCGGAGAAGGTAAATATACAGGAGGAGGAAGGTTACCGTCGTCATCGTTTCTTCTGTTTCTCCGGGGTTTCGGCTTGCATTGTTTGTTTACATTGGAGGTTTCTGTTTTGTCTTGTCTTGTTCCTGTTCTTGCTCTTATTTTTGGTTTGGCTGGCTTTCTGGGTTGGTTTTAATGCCAATATCTCTGTAGTAGTTGCGGCATAGGATACCTGTTCTATGAGTATACTTCTTTTTGTGCTTTTCGATTTCTTTTTTTTTATCTGTTTGGGGAGTGTATGGGGTCAGTGGATTGGAGTCGTGGAGTGGTGTTTGTATGCATGTGGGTGTTTCTATTTCTTGTTTGGTTTTTTGAGTGCTTTTCTTCAGTTAAAAGATATATCTTGTATATTGTTGTGTTTTCACCGGGGAGAGAGGAGAGGAGAGGAGAGGGAGTTTTGAAGGGGGTTTAATATCATAGACACGCGATTGTGTCGTTCCATTCGTTATTTTGTTTCTGCATATACATTGCTAGGGAAGTCGTCATTCAACTCTTGGGAAATTCTTCTGTTGGGGGTTACCGGCACTCTTACGCAACAGTTTTTATATATCGACTCGGTTCCACTCTTTATCTTTTTCTATATGTGATGAGAGAGGAAGGGGCCATGCACGGAAATAGGGCGAAAAGTAAGGTACCTTTTTTTATTTGATACAGGACAGGTTCGAGGACGCCGGGAACGCTGTGGGTATGCGGTAGGCCGGCAATAGCACATGCATGCATGCCGGCCGGACGGACCTGGAGGGTGAGGGAGGGATCTAAGGATTGGAAACCGAACCAAACTGCCGTTCTGTACATACTTATGCAATGCATGGAGAAGTGTGCGCGGCCGTTGGGGGAAAAGGGGGGGGGGAGGGGGGGAAGGGGGGAGGGAACGGAGGTCGTCTAGCTGGAGGGTTTCATGATAAGGTGGAATATTCGGCAGTTCGAAAAAATTCATGTACAATAGAAAAGTAAAAAACGCGAGAAGGAATGCGAGACTTACCAGAGATTCAGCCCCCCGCGGTAGATGGATGGGTGCGTGATGACGATGGGAAAGCCAGAGCGAATGGAGAGAAAGTGGAAGTAACACAGACCAGAACCTTTTTTTTTGTGCCTGCGAAAATGTACGAATGAAAAAAATGGTTGTAATTACATGTGGAAATCCCCCACCTTGTTGGG
>Ga0307515_10000531_pt1 | contig 90071 bp, 91 predicted proteins | sample 17_EM_MG_FD_194513 | JGI IMG/M metagenome (GOLD analysis project Ga0307515, IMG submission 194513) | Populus trichocarpa ectomycorrhiza microbial communities from riparian zone in the Pacific Northwest, United States - 17_EM | ecosystem: Host-associated > Plants > Roots > Unclassified | place... | reverse complement strand
ACTCCCAGCCTTCTTGACTATACGCTCCCAAGTAAGCTCTCAAGACGCTCCCAAGTACACTCCGAGTACGCTCCCAAGTACACCTCCGAGTACGTTCTCAAGTACACTCCCGAGCATGCTTTCAAGGACGCTCTAAATTACACTCGATGGCACACTCCTAACCTGCCTGGCTGTACGCTCCCAAGTACACTCTCAAGAGGCAAGACACTCCCAATCTGACTTGACTATAGCTCCCGTGTATGCTCCTGGGTGCTCGATCCAGGGACATGCTGAGTTGCAGGCGCCAGGCACCAGGAAGCGGGTAGCGGGTGGCGTATGGTGGCCGAAATCATGACGTCGGTCGATATCATAGTCTGAACCTTATCTTTAGCGCGCCCACCGCGACGAGATCTCACGATGCCTCACGGTCATGGTGTTGACAATTGCAGCCTTAGATTCTGCAGGAAAGATAGACCATTGGATCTTGGGGAGAGCAGATCTCCAACTCAGATTTTCCAGCGAAATCTGCTGCCCGCTTCCCACCGATTGTGGGCGTGTGTGTGCGCATTCGGTCCGGGGCTGATGGCGATGGTGATGAAGGCGATGGTGATGATGGCAATGGTGAGGAAGGCGACGGTGATGTTGGCGATGGTGATGGTGTCGGTGGTGGTGATCATAGTATCAGAAGCACTTAGACAAGTAGGTTGGCTACGTCAACGTTAGCATCAAAGCTTCCACAGACTTAGAGCCTTCTATTAGCCAAAGCTTCCACAAACTCAGAGTTTTCCATCGGCCAAAAGCTTTCCGTGGAAAACTCTACACCTCCCGAAGTGTGGCTCTTTCAAGCAGGCTCTCAAGCAGGCTCTCAAGCAGGCTCTCAAGCAGGATCTCAAGCAAGCTATGAAGCAGGCTTCCATGCAGGCTATCAAGCAGGATTCGAAGTAGGCTCTCAAGCAAGCTCTCAAGCGCCAGTGGGCTCTCCAGCGAACTCAGTAGCGGTATAACAGCCAGGCTGTAAAGACAGGTATAGGTCCATCTCCGGCCGCCAGCCGTATATAGTTCCACAGGCACCCGCGCACATCTTTATGAATCGACTATAGATGACTATAGTCTGCGCGTTGCGCAGGGGTCCACGGGAAGCTTGCTATGAGCTGCGCGTGTGCGCGTAGCGCAGCCTATAGTCGATTTGCACTTTTGCCAATGTAGCCCCATAATCTGTCAAGATCTTCAGGTAAACAAGGTGAGCATTGTAGAGCACTTTGGATTTTGTCTCTCCATTGTGCGTGACTTTCTGCAGGTGGAAGTCCATCAACGATGAAAAGTTCCTTGCGCGTTCTAGCTTCACAAAAAATCACTCGCCCGGCTCTGGCCACACATGTTGCATAAATAAACCTCATACGGGCTGACTGGGCTGGCTCTCATACGGGCTAACTGGGCTGGCTCTCATACGGGCTGACGGGGCTGGCTCTCATACGGGCTGACGGGGCTGGATCCGATACGGGCTGACGGAGATGGCTCTGATACGGGCTGACGGTGCTCAGCCGTCTCTACATTTAGATGAGTACGTACGTGCTCGTACCGTATATATATATGGCCATGTGGCCCTCTTAGATAGTAGAATTAAGCTTCTCTAGCAATCAGTATTTCAAGAACACAATCTTCCTTGCCCCCACTGCCTACTAGGCTGGTTACCAAGCACACCCCCCTTCCCCTCTGCCAAAAGGTGCTAGGAATGCATTCACTACTTTGGATAGAGAGTAGAGTAGATTGTTTCCTTTGCAGGTGGAAAAGAAGTCAGGGTGGTAGTGGAGAAGGCATGAAAACCACCATAAAGTGTGAGGACTGCCATGAGGCTTTGTGTTTCACACCCAAACAAAATCATTTTTATAAATTTCACCATATGTAGAGTATTTTTATTTATTCTGGGGGCATTTGGCCAGATTGTGGTTGTGTGATGTGTGTGTTAAAAGTGGGCCCGTCTATGGGCCCGAACCCGGTTACCGGCAAAGGGATAGCACCTCTGAGCCGGCCAAGTGGATGAATACATAAGGTTACTTTGGTCATGACACCATATATACCCAGTCATGATGGGTGAATCAGATTTAATTAGAGAAAAATGCATGCATCAGCAAAAGTGCAAATCGACTATAGACTGCGCTACGCGCAGCTCATATCAAGCTTCCCGTGGACCCCTGCGCGACGCGCAGTCTATAGTCATCCATAGTCGGTCTATAGACATCTGCGCGTGGGACTATTGAACTATATACGGCTGACAGTCGATAAACCTCAGCGAGTCTTTACTGCCGGCAGGCTTCGCTGGAGCTGTACACACTCATTGGGAGCATTCTTGAGTGGCCGCTTGAGAGCCTGCCTGAGAGCCTGCCTGAGAGCCTGCTTGAAAGCCTTCCTGAGAGCCTGCTTGGGAGAGCCACGCTTGGGAGAGCCGTGCTTGGGAGAGCCGCGCTTCGGATGGAGTAGTGTTGTCTAAGGGAAGCTTTGGGCCGATGGAAAAGTCTGAGTTGGTGGAAGCTTTGGCTAATAGAAGGCTCTAAGTTTGCAAAAGCTTTGACGCTGACGTTGACGTAGCCAACCTACTTGTCTAAGCACTTCTGGTAGTATGATCACCATCACCAACACCATCGCCAACACCATCTCCATCGCCATCGCCATCGCCATCGCCATCGCCATCGCCACCATCAGCCCCGGACCGAATGTGCACACATATGCCCACAATCGGTGGGAAGCGGGCAGCAGATTCCGTTGGAAAATCTGAGTCGGAGATCTGCTCTCCCCAAGATCCAATTGTCTACCTTTCCTGCAGTATCTAAGTCTGCAATTGTCAACACCATGACTGTGAGGCATCGTGAGATCTTGTCGTGGTGGCCGCGCTAAAGATAAGGTTCAGACTATGATATCGACCGACGTTATGATTTCGGCCAACATACGCCGCCTGGCACCTGCCACACGCCACACGCCACACGCCACACGCCACACGCCACACGCCGCCCGCCGCCCACCAAACACTACCCGCCATACGCCACCAGCCTCACGCCTCCCGGTGCCTAGCGTCTACAACTCAGCAAGTCTCTAGATCGAGCATGCAGGAGCATACATGGGAGCTATAGTCAAGTGAGATTGGGAGTGTCTTCCCTCTTGAGAGTGTACTTGGGAGCGTAGAGCCAAGTAGGCTGGGAGTGTACTATCGAGTGCAATTGGGAGCGTACTTGAGAGCGTGCTCGAAAGTGTACTGAAGAGCGACTCGGAGGCGTACTTGGGAGTGTCTTGAGAGCTTACTTGGGAGTGTACAGTCAAGCAGGCTGGGAGTGTGTCATCAAGTGCAATTGGGTGTGTACTTGAGAGCGTGCTTGGGAGTGTGCTTGAGAGCGTCTTGAGAGCTTACTTGGGAGCGTACAGTCAAGCATGCTGGGAGTGTGCTATCGAGTGCAATTGGGAGCGTCCTGGAGAGCATGCCCGGGAATGTACTTGAGAACGTACTCGGAGGTGTACTTGGGAGCGTCTTGAGAGCTTACTTGGGAGCGTATAGTCAAGCAGGCCGGGAGTGTGTCACTGAGTGCAATTGGGAGTGTATTTGAGAGCGTGCTCGGGAGTATGCTTGAGAGCGTCTTGACAGCTTACTTGGGAGCGTACAGTCAAGCAGGCTGGGAGTGTGCCATCGAGTGCAATCGGAAGCGTCCTGGAGAGCATGTCCGGGAGTGTACTTGAGAACGTACTCGGAGGTGTACTTGGGAGCGTCTTGAGAGCTTACTTGGGAGCATACAGTCCAGCAGGCTGGGAGTATGCAATCGAGTCCAATCAGGAGTGTACTTCAGAGCGTACTTGGGAGCGTGCAATGAAGTGCATCTGGCAGCTTGCTTTCAAGTTTGTTGTATGCAGCGTGATGTATAGTATCCAGCGCACAAAATCGTATGCGTATCATAGTAATCTAGTCAACGCGTAGGTCCATAGGACCTCATAGTGTCACGCGTCAAATATGCTATGAATTACCGCCCCAAAAACAGCTTCTCTATGAGTTACGCGTCGCGTAAGGTCATTTTTCCCGGTGTGGGAATTAGCTACCATATATCCCTATTGCTTATTACACATGAAATCGAACGCTCCCTCCAATTGAAGTGGCTGGGGCTAGGCGCTTTAGTTATTCTCTGCGCCGGTATCATATACTAGGTATACTCACGAGGCGTTTAATGTGTACTCAGTACAGGAGACAGGTTTTCTCGAGAGAAGTTGAGTTGTCCTCTGAAATGAACACACCAAGATCCGTAGCTCATGTTTCGTACAGTGTATGTGTATTCAGTATGCAATGACAGTGCAGGGGATATCGAAAATACTCCGTATGGGAATTTTACTGCTTAATAGTTGGACTGGCGCACCGTCTTGACGTCACCTTTGACTTCGTGTTTACAGGTATGACAAATGTGATAGATGATGATAAAATTCCCACGACTCCCCGCCGTAGTACTTCACTCAGGTTATCTGTGGATTATGTTCAACCTCCAAGCCAGAGTGGACTAATGAGTTTTGACGTCTTAAAGGGTTTGACACTTGCAATATTGAATGACGTAGTAGTTAACCACCAAGGTTCTCATGACGCATGAGCCACATGAGCCGCATTCTGAGCCGCATTCTGAGCCGCAACCGCGCAACTCAGATGTAAACCCTGTTAAACACTATGACAAAAAGCGACTCCAATGTTTCTATGGTACCTTTACAAGGGTGCCTATCCGGATAATGTTTCTTTGAAACAGCCCTGTTTTGTTGCCGTTTTAACTCCAGCTAATCGGGTAGATTCAATCACCATCTAATCTACCCGAATAATCCATCTCATTGTTATCTGTAGTGTATACGACGATCTCGAGAAAGAAGCTTGATGGGAAATCCAAAAGACTAGTAAACGATAAGAGAGTAAGTGGGAGAGAAGATGTTAGGCAGCGCTAGCCATTTTAGTCAGTGGCTAGGCCCACATACTGCAGACACGTCACCGGAGAATAGACATCATCATTCAGTCTCCTTACATTTCATATTTACAGGATAACACGGAATACTGTGTACTATTCTCGTTGCTAACATCATCAATCTCATTTCTCTGATGCCCACCATTGTCGGGAAGCGGGGAGCGTCGTCATTAAATTTTCATGACGTCGCTGTGCACTCAAGGATGTTGGTATCATATCAATCGCAATGGTAACGTGTTCTTAAAGAGGTCACTTCACATTAACCCGCATATCTGGGAGTGATGTGGCCCTAGAGTGTTCGCAAGGCAGTGTTGCAAATTAATATATTCTGGCGCCTTGTTAGCCTGATCAGCTGAGGGTTTTTCGCATAATGCACATAGGTACTGAAGTAGTTGAGTGCGTTCGCGTGCATGCGAGGTAATGACTCATTACTTGTAAACTATTGTATATAAGGTCGTCTGTGGAGAGGAAGTAGGAAGATTGAATTCGCCCCAAGTATCATCTCGGCACGTGCTCTGCCAAGAGATCTCATCTATCCAATCTTATCTTTGTCTCTGATCAGGACATCGTGCATCCCCATCTCCATCTCTCTATATGTTGTATGGCATCGTCGCAAGCGTTGATAGATTGATACCTCGCGAAGTTATTTTATTAGTAAATATGCGTGAGAGTCGATGATACTTTCCTCTCCCTCCTCCCCCGCTTATATCTCCGCGGTATTGGCAACTTATAATTAAATGATCTATAATACGTTCGATCTACTCCTGGCGGGTTCCGGGTGGTGGTTGGTGGGCAATACCGCGAAACGAGAACAGGAGGATGTACGTTACTGTCTGCCATGGCATCATGATACATGTCCAACAAAAATGGACACAAGTCAACTTATGCCAGTATGGAGAGGGAATCAGGGCGCCAGTCGGTCAAATTGGAGTAATGTCGATAGAAGGGCTCGGGGATGTCGAGCGCAGTATATCACTTGACTGTATAGTCATAGGCGTACCCTCATTAGAACCATCCGAAAAGTTCGAATACATTTCAAAGGAATATATTCCGGGGATACCCCTGAAGGATGGATATATGTGACCAAGTTGGAGGTTTGGAACAATAATACTCAGTTTCACTAGTCTAAGCTCATCGATTTCTGGGCATAGGTTGGTAATTTCGGATTTATTTATTATCTCCTTCTCTATATCTATAAAGGTATGACTCCTTGATCTCAGTCTCCGCCATTCATCTAGGTGCTCTTAGATTCAGCATTCTGGGTACGCGCGACACGGTGCCCACAGAGTTCCGGAGTGGCTGACCCTAGCCTAGCCTGGTCTGTAAACTTGCAGAACAAAGAAATGGGTCGGTCTAGATTTGCAAATCTTTAAGCTGAGCTCTATACCATAGAGCCCAATATCTGCAGGCTAGGCAGGTGTCCAGTATTTGATGAATAAACCTCGGCCGTTCCATGATACGAAGAGCGGCTTTCTGTGTGGTGATCTGTATCCTACCGATCTGCAAACCTATGGGTCGACCGGCGGCTGGATTTCTGCGTCGGAACACTGGGTACTCGAATTCGGGTAGTAGGCTCGTTTCTGTACTACCGGGTAGGTTCGTACGGGTCTCGTGAGTGAAGTTCGCTAGCAGGATCTAGGCCGTACGGAGGTCTAGTTTTGGTGGTCACGAGTAGGACTGGTGTTCGTGGGCTGGTTCCAGTCTGTGTTCGTTGATGGTAGTCGGAGAACTCTCCCCGCAGTAATCGCGAGTCTGTTAGGTGTAGACTGATCTCGATATTCACGCTTGCGATCAGCGCTAATAAGCATGCTCGACTCGGTGCTTGAAAGCATGGTCGTCTTGGTGTCCGAGAGAAGAGCCATCGAGGTGTTTGAAAAGTAGAGTCTCAGTGGTTGTTGACTTGCCTCAGTGTTCACACGCTACCCCGCCTCGATGCGAGTGGAAAGATCGTCTCGGTGCTCGTTAGAGATATGGTCAGTATGCTCGTCAGTGGGCTCAACTCGATCTTTAGGGTAAGTTCGACTCGACTCTGAGAAAGGTTCTGCTGAGAGATTCTGGGCGGGCTCGTTGGCGTTTGAATTAGCACTGGACAGTGAATAAGTTCATATTGTCGATCGTGTTACTTGGCACTTTCTGTCCCCTTTTGAAGTCACATATATGCGGCTGACTAGATGTTCTTGCTAAGTTACTTCCCTGTTCTGGCGACCAGGGGCGTCCCACAGTCTTCGCAATTAAGTCCATGGGTTTCATTCTGATTACTATATGTTCTATACATGAAATGTTTATAATTATACTTACTTTCGTCCCTAGGCTTGGATTCTCGATATCTTTAATATTCGTGGAGGGGCTGTAGAGAAAACGGCGATTTTCAGGTACTCCAAAATCCAAACACTCGTTTCGAAGCGGTCCTAGTAGCTCCTATCAACATCCTTCTTTCCGTGCTGCATATCGGGGATAGTCTCCAAGAGGGGTAGAGTGGGTCACCGTGTTTAAATACCATATAATTCCAGTCGGGGTCAAAACCACCAGCTCCTAAGTGCAAACCTCCATTCAGGGCCATTAAAACCATCAATAGAAAGTTCGATAGTTTAATTTAGCTATCTATGGCTCTGGTGAAGTGTTTCTTGATGGAGAGCCTTGATCCCGCTTGCCCCCCTATTATCGCGACGTTTGTCGTGCGTCTTGTTTTACTTTGAAGTTTTTGAGAGCTTGCCCCTGGTGAGTTGTCCACATTGAATATCACACAAGGCGTTTGCTCTCCACCGGCTCAGACATTGCATAACTGCGGCGGTCGGTGCTAGATTTGAGCTGTAACATTTCAATCGAAGCAGCCAGCCGATCGATTAATTGCGGCGGTGACTGAACAGCCCATTTCTTGTATTTTGGCGCATAAGCTGCTGTTTGCTGCATAATGCTAGCTATGCATATTTACGCTCATCGGGCAAATGCACCAAAAGAAGCGCATGCAGCAGCCTTTAGATTCAAATCAACTTAACATTCACTTAATATCTGGGTCGAACGCCGCACCAACGAACACAACAACCCATTTTCGAAGGGAAGTGGGCACTGTCATACTCTAGATAGAGTGAATACAGTATGATTAAAACAAACAACAAACAACAATTTTCAATTAACGCCATATGCAAATTTGGCGTCTTGTGCGATGCACTTCAACCTCCGATCAAGAAGCCGCACGAGAAATCCTGGTGGATCTAATGTAAACACCATCGGATGGCATTACAAACTTTACTCCGAAAATTACCAGCCAGCAGTTGATAGTATCAACTTCCCTCATCGTCGCGGGATAGCAATGCCGTTGTTGCTCCATCTTGGAAAGTATCAGCTGTTAATACCTGCTCTAACATCACAACCCATTGATATACTGGAAAAGTTTAACGAGCTGCATAGTGCATCTGTCGAGGCAGCCATCACACCCCCACTCCCTCCCCTCGGAGCATCGGAAGTTGAAGTACCCAAAAACTAGAGGCCATGACAGTCCTTGGAGCCTCCCAAAGATCGAGATAAATAAATTTATCACTCCTAAGGTCTGGATAGCAATATATAAGAGCTGCTGGTGTCGTCAGTGGGGAGAATTCCGTCTCTGTCTGTGGAATTGCGTGGGCCACAATATCCAATAATGTGCGGGGGAAGATTTCAGTGATTCTATAATGAGATTTGGGGTTGTCCGTGCGGCTCACGCAGTATTTGGACGATAAGTAAAAGTAGTGACAACGTGCGCATGCGCGTGGGCAGTGGGATACGTTAAACGATGCCACAATGTAAAGAACATAGACCTGCCCCCACCCATCTGACCTTGGTAATTCAAGTGGTTGCCATTTAGCCCTCTAGCTCAAATTTTCCCTTCATCACAACAACCAACTCGTACATAAATTCCTCGAATAGCCATCATAAATGGAAATGGTATCACAGCAATGTTAATGATCACACTAAGTAAAACTTGCCACATCTAGGAGCCAAATATCGACGCTCGGTACAGTAAGCAGTCACAACGATGGGTAGCTCGAGTATCCGCTTATAAGAAAGCTAATCACTACTATTGTGAGAAGTCTAGGCCACACCCAACAGATCGGCGCCCGGAGCGTTAACCGTAATCAACCGTCGTCTTACACTGATTACTCCCTCTCGGAATAACCCATCAAAAGAATGGCGCTCGAAATCCTCGGTGCTCTTCTCGGGATTGCTGGGGCTATTTCTAAACTGGTAGCGCTCGGCTTTAAGCTTGTCGCCGCGGAGGAAGACATGAGAGCCGCCAGTGATCTTCTGGCCATCATCTCCGACACAGCTGAACACGTGCGCACCAGTCGTGACAAGTTGTCATCTCATCTGACGTTCGACCAAAAACAAAGAATCGGAATCGCGCTCGATCGTACCGAAAGACTTTTAGACGTATCCAACAAGGCTCTGCATAGGAGAGAGACCACATCCGGGTCCGGAGGAGGCGAGATGTCAGGACTTTCGGACAAGCTAATATGGGTATTCCGAGATAAAGGAATGGTGGTCACCTATCAGACGGTTCTAGGGTCTCTCCATGGAGTCCTACTTGCAATAAGCACCGAATTGGGAATGTTGAGAAATATTTATACCGATCTGGAACCCAATCCTCCGAGTTACGTGGACGTCTTCTACTCTGAAGGTTCGAGGTCAGCGATAGTCACCGGCATTGGAACGTATGTTGCCACGCCGGACATGGAAAACGGAGAGTTGTATTCTCCAGGGTGTATGGTGACAATCACGGATGATCTGAAGAAGACTTACATGGAGAGGGCAAAAAGAGCTCAACTTGCGAAGGATAGATTGGAGGCCACTGAGTGGGCGGCTACGGGATCCGATGTCGAAGACATCTCTATTACGGCGGATCTAAAGAGGAGGTATACCCAGAGGGCTATGAGGGAGTACAAAAGTGATCAGTCGGGGTCAGAGTCAGAACCGGAATCAATTCTTAAAGATTTGAAAAGGAGATATTCGGAGAGAGCAGCACGGTGGAAGAGTGATGCAGACCCCGTGGACAGCGACGTCCTACCTTGCAGGGAGCCACGAAGGTATGCATCCTAGTCATATACAGCTCTGGAATTGTTGTTAATTTATGATGTACGGATCTTGACATCAGTGATAGGGAAATGTCAGGTTTGGTTATCGATGAGATTAGTATGAATGCTATACAACTAAATTTTGACTTGGACGGTGGCTCAGATGTGGTGGAAGGTTGCTTTTAGTTATGAGGCCCATTTTTCGAATTTTCCTAGAGGGATGTCTAGGTCTGTCTTCTTGGTATATTTCATGGCATATATTTAATAATAGTCAGCACCACTAGTTGAAAATGGTATGTACGAAGACATAATTCTGCTTGTGTACACATTAGACATCAAATCCCTGTCAGCAATGCCATCTCTTCCCTGCGTTCCTGCTACATCACCCTGCGCTGAATCTGACATCCTTCCGTCACTTTCACCTTTCTCGGGCTTCCATGCGCTGATATTTTCTATCGAGCATCCCTTGTAGTCTGACCCAACCCTAACTTTCAGCCGTCCTCTAACGTCCCAGCAGTCTGGAAAAATCTATCCACATTGCATAACCTCCGCAGTTCCATTATTGGTTACGTAAAAATATGAACCATGGATGAGAAAAAATTATTAACAATCAGATCACAGGTGTGAGAATAATTAACATTGCGGTGTTTGATGTTGTGCTCTGGTTCTGCCTGTTTCGCAGTGCTGTCGGTGATTGTTGGGCTCTTTTATCAACTCTTTGCTGCAGTACTCCTTCCGGCGGGCGTTTGTGTCTAATCATTCCTTTTTAGCTGTGGTCAGGTTTTGCACTGCACTCCGTAAACTCACCCGTTTGAAAGACATCTTGGCACCCCAAATTTTCATGAAAGAGGGAACTCGTTGCTTTTGTCTAGGCTTTCCTTCACCACGTTGCTTTTCCTCCTCTCTAATTTTACTGTCATTCTTGAATAATGATGGGAACACCAGTACATCAATGATATTCGGAGGTTTGGTGATTGCGGGATTAAGGCTTCCGAAATGCCATCGGGAAGCATTTTGAGAGGACAGCATTTGTGCCAATTTCGTCCCTTCCGACAAAATCTCGTCAAGATGCACCCCCCATCTGTGTTTCCTTGATGGGTCATCATGTACGTATGGTCCTAGTTCATGACGTAATTTGTCCCGACACTTGTTTTTAATCACTGTATAATCTAGAGGTTTTTGAGGTCAGTATGGGAAATTGAACAGTCGTGGGGTCATTACCATTGGACTGGCTTTCTGCTAAATCTGTCACAAGTCTAAAAACATTGCAAGCAATAAATCTCCGAAGGGCTGCTTTAACACCTGTCGCACCCGTTGGTTCGAAATCGAAGATAGTGATCGTGTCTGGAATACTCGGCTTGTAGAATTCGTCAACATGATGCGAAATGAACAACGTTAAATCCCCAAATGCTGACACAATTTCTTGATCCTCGGCAGGTTGTGAAGGACTTATATGGGATGCCACCGGGATCGCCGAACTCGTGGAGCGCTTCTGTGAGGCAGGCTTGTTAGATTTCCGCATTGTGCATGGAGGATATTTTCGAGGAGACGAAAGGAAGGGTGATAATGAAGATCACTTCACCTGTAAATACAATTATCCGCCTCCCCTGAATTCAAAGAAAGGAAATTTTCTTCCTCAGCGTGGCCGCGCATCGTAGTACATGTGTTCGTGGTTCAAACTAACCTAATCCCATAGTCTCAATCGGCCGCGGGATGGCTGCCTGTGGATAATTGTAAACCGTCACAGCGCTGCCAGCATGTGACCTAACTTGTTCCAAATGCAATATTCATAAAACATTTATTTTCCCGTTATCATGCTGTGCGTCACCATTACATTTTATCGTGCAAATATTCACATCAAACTTGGCCGCATCGGACACGGTTTGATGAACGTTTACTGTTCTGGGATTGTTGGCTATTGTTGCGGGTGTACTCGCAACCAGGGTTTGGAGTGAGGCACTTCTGAAGTACCTATCATGGCATATACACGTAGGGATACTTGATCGGTGGCGCCGAGTTGCTACCCCAAACCTTAGCGGTTGAAGGACATTGATGTTTTCCAATCACGTATTTACAGATAGCCAATGGAAACGGAACACGCCGTGATATGATATTTTGTATTGCTATTCACATGCAACTTTGAACGAAACTCTAGTGTGGTGCATTGCATTGGTTTTGAGACGCGGGATAGACATCGGCCAATCAAGTCCTGTTGCCCGTCACCTTCATGTCTTTACTCGGAACAGGGCGCCGGGATAAGAAAACTTATATGCGGCTAGAATTCTTGCTGTGGAACCATTCACAACAGACAGCCTATTACTGGCAATCATTTTGATGTCCAAATCCTGACGCAGTCCTACATTTGCATTTGCATTTAAGTTGTGGAACCCATGCAACTGTATTGGCGGGTTCGTGATTCAGTGCCGGCATAGCAACACATGCTGTGCTCCCTTAACAGAGCGACCGAAATCCCTGGCCTGGATGTACCTGTCTTAATGGTACCTAATCGCTGCCACAAATACATGCAGCTGTAGGGGCTGAATTTGAACCAGCTAGATGGCTTTAAATATTCCCAGCGGTCCTGACCACTCAAGCATGACTGAATTGAAGGAATTTATCTTGAATTGCTTCATCACACATCTACATCAATTGCTGCGCAGGAATGATGGTAGGTGCGAGATGTTGGTATCATTCCCGTGATGACCGCAAATGATGCCTACATTTGGACTTAACCTTATTTGAACCACTGGCGCGTAGTCCGTTGCGGACCTGCTACCATAACCTTGTCTACTGTAAATGATTGGCAAGCGTTGACCGCTGAGATTATACTTAGCCAGACAGACAGTAGCCACGTATGTGCAAACGGCTGGTGTTAGAGAAGTGCGGAAGAGACATTCAACATCACAGAAAGAACAAAAACTTGGGAGATAAGTCTAGAACTTTGACTCTGTGCCGTGTCTAAACCAACTAACTTCTCAGTTTCGAAGGTTCCTTCCCGTTCGCACCATATATCCCGAGAATAGTCCATCCCTGTCCCCGAGTTCTGTGTCTCTAGTACCAAGCAAGCCATTCAACGTCAAGGTAATTGCGCATGGAAACCTTGAGTGGCCAACATTCCACCTGTAGATGCCAAACGAAACAAATTGAAACTTACATATGCATTCGTGTGACTGCATATGCAGTTATATGCATGAAGCATTAGTGTACGCAAATATGCCTGATGACGCATTCTTGTATGAACTGCATTGTAATTCACCGGTTCTAAATACCAACGCACTATGCATCACTCGGTACAAGATCAACAAGGTTGAAACAATCTAGTAATAGCCGCATACCGTTACAACAAATAGCAGAAATAGGGAAAGCTTTGTTCATCGCTGCATATCAAAACAGTACAAGTGGTGGAGAGGTGCAAATTGATTGGGAATCCTGCTACCAAACTTCCTTATAGCCAACGTTTCTTATTTACCACTCTTACTTATCCAAAGACTACCTAAGAAGGGAGTTTTTGGGTGGGGATGTGACAAGAGACTCGAAGTACAGACAACCATCTCTCAACCTATATGGAGGCTGAAGGCATCGTTTAACCAAACACGCTTAAATACACACTGATCCCAGACAGGCAGACCAAACATTCACAGCCTAAATTGCACTCATAACTCGAACCTCTTTAGGATATCTTTGCGCTCCGCTCTTATTGACATCTCTACTCATACGCCCAAACGTGATCGTCCTCTAATCAAGTTGAAACACTGAGATGTCCCCGCAGCCACCCGACCTGGTTGTTGGTATTGACCTGGGCACAACATACACTGGTAAGTGAACCACAATCTGTAATTACGTTATAGTTTATACAGATAGTACTTGACACGGTGGCGGACTTACTAATTATGGACGACTTCATAAAGGTATTTCGTATTGTATTCCAAAACTTGGCGACCTCGTCGAGCCACCAGTCATCAACAATTGGCCCGGACGGGAAAATGAGGTTTTCAACAAAGTCCCAACCGTCGTTGCATTCACTGGAGCCCGGGTGGCATCATGGGGATTCGACGCTCAACTCAAACGGAACGACAACAGAACAAAGACTGAAGAGCGATTTAAGCTTCTTCTGGATAAGAAAATACTTGACGAAATAAATAAAGAAGTCCCGGTTAGCATGAAAGAAGTGGAGAACTGGTTTAGGGCTTTCCTAGGGGAGTTATACGACTGGATCAGCAAGCAGTTGGAGGTGCACATAAGCGATCTACAGAATATGACCGTGGAATATATATTCAGCGTACCTGCCACTTGGGAGGAAGAGACGGTCGAGAGATATCTAAAGGTTATAAAGGAGGCTGGATTTGGAAGCATGGATCGTCATTCGGTGAGTATCGGCTTAAATGAGGCGGAGGCAGCGGCTGTTCAAACAGCCATCTACAACTCAAATCAGGAGACAGATGGGTATAAAGTATGGCTGTTATCGAGTAGGAATGACGATGGTGCTAATTTATGTGATGAAGCCAGGTGATGTTGTGCTTGTATGCGATGCTGGCGGCGGTACAACAGTACGGCTATCCGCATGCTTCAAAGTCGAATAATGAATAATGCCTGCTAACTATATACAGGATGTGTGCATCATGGAGGTTACAGGCTTTCGGAATAATGTACCGCAGTTCCGTCAGATATGCCGCATCGATGGTTCCTTTCCCCCTTCCATGATTCCCACCTTTATACCAGGACAGTTTGACTGACGTATAATATAGGTGCACCGGTTGGTTCTACAAATATCGATGACGCATTTAATCAACTTGTCGAAAGCCGTCTACGCCTTGTCCCGCGCCCAGGCCCACGCCGTATCCGCTCACAATCGGGCTCCCCACTTGCGGACCAGCCGCCAGCTGTCGAGAGCGAAAACAGCTTAAGCCACCTGATCGAGGATGTGAGACACGCCGCTTCGGGAAATTTTCAGTCATTCAAAGCGAATTTGGGTACAGACACTGTTGATATACTAGACAATTTCACAATAAAAATACCGGGCCTTCGAGAAAACATCGATAATTCTAGCGCACGAATCTTAGAAGGGGGCCATATGGTGTTTTCACGGTACGGATGTCAAGTACCTTATCATGGGATCTCTTATCATTCCGGTGATTATTGATAATATTGACTAACCATGGTCTATGGTGTACGGAACTCACAGGGTAGACATCGAAGTGTTATTTGATAGATTCTTGTCAAGGATATACAAGCTGATCGATAATCAACTTCAGCTTGTACAAAACAATAATACATCTGCAAAAGTTGTAAGTTTAGCCATGATGTTATGGGGATTTGGCCTAGGGCTAAGCAATCTTATTGCAGCCCTCTACTAATAAGACCTATACAGAACTATTTTATTCTTTCTGGAGGTCTGGGTTCTTCGAAATATGTTCAACGACATCTCAAAAAACGCTATATCAGAAATCGAGACCGGAACTACCCCGTTGCCGACGGAATAAAAATTCTTATCGCCGATAATCCGTTCGCACCATTTCTCTCTATCCTACAATCAACATTAGAATATTGGCTAATTTACCTTCTAGTCAGATTGTGGTCTGCAGAGGGCTGGTGATAAATCGCGTACATCAGATTTACAACGTTGAACCCATGATCTCCCACCGCTGCGGACGTGCATCTTATGGCTTCATCTTCCAGGAGCTCTACGACAAAACCAAAGATGCCCATGTGCGCCTAAAACACAAGCGGATAAAGTTGCCGACTGATGGACGCTGCTACCTCCCCGATCGTATTCGTTGGTTCATTGACCGAGACGCTCCTGTCCATTGCAGTCAGTTTTTAATTTCCAAATTCTCGCGCACCCTCGACAGTAAGAACCCTGGAAAGCTGGAACATAAGATTATCAAATTCGATGGGGAATTGCAGGACCGCCGAGATGACCGCCAAGATGAACTCGGCAGTGATTTTGGGACGCTAGTTGGCACAGTTTCGTATGAACTGGAACCTAACATAAAGAGCAACATGCGAAACATCCAGAAAAAGCATCGGCATAATTTATTTGTCAAGTGGGGACCGTATCTACATGTTGATTATGCGATCCGTGTTCGTGTGGACAGCGCGAGCATGAAATTTGAACTCGATATTGGAGAGGAGAAAAAGAGCAGGGTCGAGACTATCGAGGTGCATTGGACAAAGGAGTTAAATAAGGTTGTGGCGAAGAATCAGGAGATAGAAAACGCTCGCGAGGGAGATGGCCAGTCAAGTACCCAGCGGGTTAGCGGAGGAGCTCATAGGCTCGAATAGAGTTTGAGATGAGTAGATGAATATACAATTACAAAGATTTCAATTGTTCTTAACAATTCATGTAATTCCGCCTATGGGCCAATATGAGCCTATTTTTAGCATAATATAGCTAGTGACGTTGCAATTTTCTACCGAGTTAACGTTACGATTGTCTGGAGGTCAGTAAATTTTCCAGTTGCCTCCTTTCTTTGGGTCGTTTAACTATGTCAGGTTTCGATTGTGCTGTATGGCACTTATGTATTTGAGGTATCTGTCTCGGGGACGATGTCAGGAGAAAAGCGGAGATAGAGAGAATTGAGGCACGATACTCACACACTGAAATGTCTATAGGTCATTTAATTTCCAGAGTTAGGCATTGTCCGCCAGATTAGGGCCTACGACCAGAGTAGATTATCGAATTTGTATAGATCCTTATGTTGTGACGAACCTGTCGAGACGATTGATTGAGTCTAAGTCTAAGACGACACGTAGCCTATATAGTAGCTGCCAGCCCTAACCCAAAGCCACGTGATGACGTAGTCTAGAAAGACTCGGTCTAACACCTTAGTCTTTACTAACTTACACAGCCCCGGAAGCCTTATTCTAGGCTCCGTTCGGGCAACAGTGCTCCGGACGGTTGAGACCCCTGACGTAGTGGTATACGATAGATATGATAATGGTTAGGTGATGAGCCCGCTCCCTGGATGAACGAGCATCTCAACCAATCTACAGCATTTTACTGTCTCTAAGCAAGCTCACTAAGTTTCTCCACTATATATAATCCGGATGTTATATATTCTGCACTGCTGCATGTTAATAAATGGGAAAACGGGGCCACGACCATAGGTTGCGGCTCGTGACCATTTTTACGCATAATTCCTCCATCATCCCAAGTATGTAGCATACCGTCAATTCGAAAGTACTAAAAATGCTGTGCGCGACACATGCCGCGAGAATAAGTCTTCGGGAAAGCACTTAAACACATACGGGAATGACGGAACGGCCGTACAGTGATATTACACAATTGGTTCAAACAGGTGGCTAAACGGAGATAATTTAGCGCATTTAGATTGTATTTTGAAAACTCGAATGATTAGAATCTGTTCATTACTGACCTTCAAATCGCGGTTGCCAAGGACTTATTCTCATACCAAGTGTTGAAAGTACGATGCAGATGCTGAAATTGTCTACTGTACAAAGCGACAATAAGAGAGGCATATATAAGAAATATACTATTCCTAGAGCCGACTACCGTACGAAGCCCGAGGTTACCAGAGAGCCGAGTACTGTACCAAGCCCAAGGCTACCGTACCAAGCCAGAGGTTACCGAGGCCGAAGCCTGAGAGCAACACCAACTATCTCTTACTACAATCTATCCTCAGGTTGGAAGGTCCAGTATACTATCACAAAATATTATCAGTAGAGGTCTAGTCCCACCACACATCCGCTCTCTCTGAGTTCGGGCCCCGTTGATCACCTGTGGTGTATATCTGCGATCTGCAGTAACTTGCCATGGGCCAACGAAAACGGATTACATACAGGTGCCACCATACTAACATTGACCATAACGTCGCTAACCCAATTTATGCGGGCCAGGCACCCCAATAGTCCATTCTAGTGCCAACCTACGATCGTCTATACGAGCCTTAGTCTAAGACTCTCAGCCCCAGACTGACCAGTCATCTCAATCGGAGCCCCAGATCGACGCCTGTGTCAAGCCCGAATGACGCCAGTCGGACCAGACGGTTGAGATTCGGACCTACCACACTTATCTGTACAGACTGCACCTACCCCTACAGTCTGCTTGTTAGTACATCGATAGCATGTTCACCGGTTCCGGACAAGCCGTATCTCCTGTAGGTCGAATCTACTTACCCTCTTAGAAACGAGACTACACCATAGGACAAAGGGTGGTGTGAGCGGGCGACATTCTTGATGGTGAGAAACACCGCCTAGGGAGCACCGTACACCATGTGATTTACGTTTGCCCTTAAGTTTTGTTGGGTTGAGAAAATTATTCCTAAAATACGGTATAAACTTTGAAATTTCATCTGTAAAGTTACTCGTCAGACCCATAGGTCCGGCGAGCGTTGTTCTAGTGATCCTCCTATCCCCTATACGCTCGATTTTATAGATTGGTCACAATGGTTGAGTTTCAATTACCCCGATTTGGGAGTGATGTAAGCTGAGATGATCACTCATACATGACGTGCACTTCACCAATCAGAAGCTCTGCCGCCCTTTGACTAGTATTCCCTATTACTCCCAAATGACTATTGTGACTAGTGAGTTTCGCCACAAGTGGTACATTGTAGTTTTTCTGCCCATGGAGTTCTTCGATCGGCTGCTCACCTTCCTTTCTGTTACAATACCCATCGCCACCTCCGCTACCTGCACAATCTGTATGCCAAATCGCCGCCACCACCATCGCTACCGCCGCCACCGCCACCGCCACACTAGCTGCATCAAAACCGTGGCGATATCAAAGAGAAATTAAAGCTCAGCAGGCTAAAACCACAAGGAGGGAACTGGCAGTGGCTAGAGTGTTAAGATGATGGATGCGTTGAGAAGGGCAGAAGGGTCGGTGTTCTCACTATTGGTTGGTCCTTTTCGTCAGTGCCTTTTGGAGAGATTTTAATACGCCTTGAAGGGGAAAGGTACAAAGGCGCCGTACCAGGACCGCTGGCAACATAGGTACCGGCTGGGGACGGGTGATGGCTGGGGACGGTGCTCAAGTACACTTAGAAACGGGAACGGGCTGGTGACGGTTGATCTGAATTGGTGGCGAGGGAAAGAAGTTGTGACGAGGGCCCAGTGTTGGATATATATATGTGCACCTACCTAGATACCATGGGTACGCAGAGATAAACTCGGAGGCTAGTGGCTGGAACCCAACAGAGCCTTGGTGATTGATAGAGCGATAGAGAGCAAGGGTGGATTCACCCAATGGAACCTAAAATGAGCATCGCCATCGTCCTCTCAGCAAACTAATTCAAACCGTCTTCAGCCAGCTCTTGGTGAGTCTATCTATACCATCTCTATCCAGCTACGCTCAATTCCACGCTCCCCGGAGCATTTTCCAGTGACTCCGGTTTTCGACCAGTTTCTTCCCCCGCTCACAAACGCAAAACTGGATGCTATTCAAGAACGGCAGGGCGGGTTTGCAAACGGTGAACCGGCTTTTCGAGCACGTCGAGTGAATAATTTGACATCCAAGAATCATCCTAATCAGAGGAATATTAGTGGAGTTGGCATGGTGAAGTTGATGGAATCGCATACCCTGTTAGAACTATCCATCGCCCCATATCATGACGTCAACTCCATGAGTTCTTGTCCGATTGAGTCAATTGTGAGATATTCAATGATCTATTCGACAGGCTCTATATGCTTGCATTGCCAGTTTGTGATTCTGGTCCGCCGTTCTTGAGTGGCGTGGAATCCCCATGGCCTTTAAATGACCACCCCATGTCTCTATGAGTATCGGCCCGATTAAGACGATTTCTGGACGCCAAATTATCTACTTGACTATATACAAATGTTCGAGTACTCAGGTTGCGAATCCGGCATGCTATTCTTAAGCGGCGGCCGATTTCATGTTTTTACAGCTGACTAGAGTCAAGCACAGCTGGGAGCATGGGCTGAATACAGCTAGGATCATGGAATTAAGTGCGATTGGAAGCTAGAGTTTCGGGAGCATGGAGTCGAGTGTAGCTGAGTCGAGCTCTATTTGCGAGCTGGGAAAGTTTAGCGTGCTTTTTGAAATCCACGCGATCTTTGATAATACGACAATTATGTAGGATGACCTCGTCCGAGTTTTTTGTTTACAAGATGACCCCCAGTTTAGATGGGATAGAAGAATCAAATAAAAGTTCAATTACGAGTTACGTTCTATCTATGGTACAATGTAGTCTATCCGCTGTCATCCGAGTCCCTCTCCCTTTACGACTGTCACCGCTGCCTTCCCAGCTTCCATCTTTCCCCAGGTTCCCTCTACCCTCTCTTCCTTTGCGACGAGTCCCCTATAATCAGCGTAACCCTAGGTGTGCGCTTTACAGCGGCCAATGTACATAATCTCCGAACTCCTGCCCTAATACCATAGCATGAACCGAAGATGTTGATCTAGGAAAGCATTCGTGATGGCGAAGGACCCTGAGATTGTTGCGGCGAGATTTATAAACTGGCGATGGAGAAAAGACTTCACAGTGAACAGAGAAAGGGGTTGTTATTGTAAGCGCAGTCTGCGGTGAGACATACCAGCCGCTCTAGTGAAGGTCATCCTATAGACAAAAAACTAGGGCGAGGTCATCCTACTAAATACCGTCCGGGATGTGGTCATCTTACAAAATTGCCGTTGATAATAACCCAAGTCGTATGTCCGGAAAGGAAGAACGCTGGGAATAGGGTGAAAAGTTAAGGGTACTTTTTGAAAGTCGCGCGATTTATTAAAAGTTTTGCGATCCACATTTTAAATTAGATCTTCTACCATAGTTAATCTAGCTCCTGATGAATGTAACGTACCCAAAAGCATTCCATTCACTCTATATATTACGGGAAATTAGGAGAAGTGAAATTTAATCAATAGAGCGATAGAAACAAAGATGAACTGGTTTGTGAGACGTCACTGTTGGTGGACAAGATCAGATAGGGTACGATTGATTAGTATAATAAGATGAGGTTACGTGAGTTGTTGAGATAGTCTTCGCAAGTTTCGGCTCGATAGCCTCTCCTTTTTCCCCTCGCTCATTCGTCAATAAGTGGCAACTCCTGACTTTGGATACTGGAGCACCGCCCAAACCTTGTGAAACATCAAATTGTGACACATTTTCATAAAGTCATGCTCCTCGGATTGTGCACTGCAAAGTTATTCTTAAGCAATTTTGCTTTGGGATATGGAGGGTGATACCGTACTGTCGTGTTCGCAAGGCGGTGTTGCATGTTCAGGTCCTCAGCCCCCGCCAGCCTAATAGAATTCAGCCTGATGCACTCAGTTGAGTGCGTACGCATGCGCTCAAGGCATACACGGACTACTATATATATATGGTCTTCCTAGTCGCAGATAGATAGATACACTAAGTCACGTCATTATTTTCATCAGATGCGACAATGAAATATGGGAGTGAGAATTCATGACTCCATCCTGCCCACCTCAGTTTATATTTTCACGTAATTGATTCCCAGTTAGATTACATGTCCTCTGATATAATGGATTCTATCTGCTCACGTCAGATTCAGGCTAGCTAGTGGTTGATGAGCATATGTACTCGCAAAACGGAAACAGGAAGATGCAAAGCTACCATCTCCGTGGCACCATGGTCTTTCCATTGTATCCAACAAATACAGAGTCGATTCATGCCGGCATAGGGAGGGATCAAGGCTCTAATCATTCAACTTCGAATAAAGACTACGGAGAGACTCGGTATGTCGAGCCATGGTATATCACTAGACTACACAGGCGCCAGCACTGTTGAAATACTGATTGCTAGAGAAGCTTGATTGTACTATCTAAGAGGGCCACAAGATCATATATATACGGTACGAATATGTATGTACTCATCATCTATGTATGGAGACGGCTGAGCACCGGCAGCCCGTATGAGAGCCGGCCCAGTAAGCCCGTATGAAGGCTGATCTATTTATGCAACAAGCACTACCCTCATCAGCACCATTGGTAAGGGTTTGAATGCACTTTCAATGGAATACCTTCCAGAGATACCTCTGGAGGCTGGAAATATATCACAATTGCAGCAAAAATACTTAGTTTCACTAGTCGTAGCTCGTCGATTGTGAGGCATAGGTAGGCAGTTTCGAATTTATTTTATCTTTCTCTATAATGTCCAAAGGGGTGACTCGTTCAGTCACCTATATTTATCCCGATGCTCCGGGATTCGGCATTCTGGGGTATGCACAACAGGTGCCCGTAGTAATCCGGAGCGACAAGTTGGGCTTGATCTGACCCCGGCCGAGGCCGGTTTGCGCCAACGTAGACTAGCGGAATCGAGGTTTAGGTCAGCCTAGATCTCCTGGAAATAACTCGGGCCGGACCATAAGCCAAATATCTGCAGAACATGCAGGTTCTGCAGTGCGGCATGTCCTGAATCAACCGAGACATACCATGCCAAGGGCAGCTTAGGATGCGGTGGTCTAACCATACCTCTCCGATTTGCGAATCTGTGGTTCGACCGGCGGCTGGGCTAGGCTGGGAGCAAAGGAACACTAGGTGTCCGGGGGAGGCAGAATTGATTCCCCGAAGTACGTTCGGCTTAATGCTAGCAGACAGGCTCGTGGGCGCATATGAGTGTAGCTCGCGGCCTGTGCGGGGCCGTGGTCTAGTCTGGATGTTCACGAGTAGGACTGGCGATCATGGGTAGGTTTGGCTCCGTTGGCGTAGGTGATACAGGGACTCTCGGTACTCGTAGGTGGAGCTCGCGAGCATGCATGAGTCTTTTTAGGTGGGCTAGCTGTCTCGGTATTAACAGAGAGGATTACTGCTAGTGAGAGGGCGCGACTCGGTGCATGGAGGCATGGTCGTCTCGGTGCGGAGAGAAGTGTCGTCTCAGCGTTTGAAGATATGATTTTCTCGGAGCTTGTCAATCGTCTCCGTGCTCGTTCGTACGCTACGCCGTCTCGATGCTTGTGGGAAGGTCGTATCGTAGTCAGTAGGCATAACTCCATCTTTAGGGGTAAGGCTCGACTAGATTTGGTTCTCCGGGATATGCTCTCATCGGTGCTTAAAGAGAGGCTCCGCTTGGTGTTCGTGGGCTGGCTCGTTGTCGCTTGACTTTCTGCTCAGGGGGGCGGTGTCAATGCTAAGACGATTGCGGCTTGGCAAAACACACGTGCACGACAAGGATTTGATTCGATCGGATGACATTCCCACCTTCGCTTTCTGAATATCTTTCATTTCGAAGTCTGATGAGGAATGTGAGAATGTGGGGTGTCATGCCATCCTTGATTGTTGATCGCTGTGTCCCAGACAAATGCTTGATTTTGGGCGGGCACCAAACTGGCGGCCCGACAGAAGGAACTACTGCTGGTGCTCTTTCTAATCCTTGCCCAGAGCTGTCTATAGGCATCCATGTTTTGTTTTAATCTTTCCCGGACTTCACAGCATGGATGCGTTCGAGGCGTTTGTTCTCCAGTCAGGTTTGAGACGCTGTGTAAAAGGGAGATAGAAATCGACATTCTCAGCCGATCGTGTGCATATGTCCCATCCACCTCAAATCACATGGCACAAACAGGTGTGCAAGAAACGAGTGGGTGCGGCAGCAAGAATTATACAGAAATAGAGACGAAGAGAAGTTAATTTAATGAAGGAACCTCTACTGACTAAGGTTTCATTTTAGCCGTTCTAAGCAATTAGCAGTTTATGCTGCAAATTTAGGCAAGTTGGATTACTCTAGTACTCAACTCATATCTCAAGTCACTCAGCCATATTCATTTTATTGGGACGAGCTTACCAGTAAATCGTTCTCTCCAATTTCACCGCCTCGCGACTCCAGGCCAGCGTCAAGATTTTACTCAGCAATACTAAGGACGATCCCGACTACCCGACCGCCGAGAATCCACCCCGATCCAAACATGCTTCATATTGAACTCGGGCGAAGGAAACGGCACAGAAGAACTAGACTGATACCCACGAAGAGCTTCGTTCCGGTGATTTCTGTGATTCAGTCTCGAGTTCTGGCCTAGACTCAGACTTTGCTTGACTCTAGTGATGACGACAAAGGCGATAAGCTCTAACACCAATATCAACAGAAACATCTCGATATTATCCTCCTCGAATAACCGTCGTTGCGTTTCGCAAAGACGTTGGCGTCCGCGAATTCACCAATATACCACCATCTTCATATTTTGGTGGACTCTTAAGAGCCCAGCGTCCTGCCCCTATTTTCGACGTTATTTTGATGTGCTACTCGTTGGTTATAGTTTCATGTGTAGCTCTAGACTATGGGGTGCTGTTGTTAGGTTCTGCATATGTTGGCTAGATTGCGCTAACGAAGTGCAGCTGTACGGTCTATAGCGGTGGTATGACTATCGACCGCGTCGTGGATGGATAGCTTTTTACCACTTTTCAGAGCACGGGCGTGACTTAGGCTGTCTTTATTTCTGTAGTGGACACTGTTGTTGTGTACGGCAAAGCTTGTCAGGATCGCTTGGGATGCTTTGCGGATTAGTGCAGGGGGTTATTCCAGTCCTCAACATCTTTCGTTCTACCCTATTGCATTCCAGGCAATGTGGTATGCTCCTCAACTCTTGGTATCGTATGCCAGAGGTCTAAACACCCGTCATGACTGAATTATTTACAAAACGCAGAGGGCATAGATACTCCTTGCCTAGTCTGTGTGGACGACCACGCCTCCTTCTGTCTGACCGCTATTGTTGGACGCTCTGGCGACCTATTCCAGCGATCGAAAGCCACTACCGCATTGCTGAAGAATCTCTCTATACGTAACCTCTGCTGAAAAGTCGGAGACCTGGCTTGCATGCTTGTGGGGTTGCATGCTTGACTTACCGACAAGGTATTTACATCTTTCGAAAGTATGTGACGCAGGTAACATGTTCAAGGACGCCACTGGACAAGCAAAGGGTAAACAGGCTGTTATTTGTTTCGACAAGCGATTTCAAGTCCCAGAAAAGAGCTAGATGATTCTGAATTAAGCTGGGGTGTGAAGATCCTCACATTCAGGGCCACTTGTAACTTGTTACGTCTGGTTAATCCATCTTGTTCCAGGCATAAAATGCTATCCACTACCACCCTAACCCACAATAGCGCCGTGGCAGGACCATGTTGTTGTTTGTTGTTTAATCATATTGTATTCACTCTATCTAGAGTACGACAATTTATCCATTTTTCCCCGATACTCCGCGGTGTGACCCCGATGAGTCCGCCAAGCCCTCCTCTAGGTCAAATGTACCATCCTCATCTCCTTCCCCCCACCGCCTTAAATTAATTGGCCCCCCTTTCCTAGATATAACCTGCACATCCCGTTATCTGACGACCACCACTTACAAAATCCTCGCTCACACTCAGTCCAGGGTCTCATTGATGTTATCGCAGTGGAAGACCGCAACTGCTCTTGCGAGCAGGACATTCGGAGGTCCAGAAATGAATACTCCCTAGGTCATACTGGACACACAAACCATCTTCGGGCTTGGTGGGAACGGGGGGGCGGAAGGGTGAATTTATCGTAAGGCAACTCTTGTAGTTCATCCTGGTGGTGCCCGAGAAGCGGGTCTTGTCGATCATAGTTGGTTCAAAGAGCTTGTACGGAGCGTGTATCTCAGCACTCACGTCTCGCAGGGTTTTTTAGGCAACCGCTTGACAGAACTTCACCAATACTGTGCTGATAGGTCTGGGACCTCACGTACCGGTGAATCCACAGGCATGTTGTAAGCTTCGATAACTGGCGTAAAACTTCGAGTGGCGAGTTGCTTGGTAGACTACAGGTCGATGTCGATGCTGAGTGGTAAAGAGAGCTTTTAAAAAACGACGAGATACACTTGCAAAAGCAAGCGGACACAGGCAAAAGGTATGGAGTGAAGCCAAAGTAAAACCCCGCTCCCCCCCAAAGAGGGGAAGGCTTGGCAAAACCAGGCGTTGAGTGTGGTTGTCGAAGGTGTGTATGTGGCAGGACCATCAACGCCTGGAAAACAGCGTAGTCGAATATGGTACACAGTTTCTTACTTCCACGACGAATAGCCACATATGGAGTTAGGCTATGGGTGATTATGGCGTAGCACTGCCGGGCTTGTGAACGGTGTTGGGTGGCCGTTTGACTTTTGGTTTACTAAATATTATATTAATTAATGTATACCTATCTATTCTATCCACTGAACGGATCATTATCTCCATTATGCTCCTTAGTCTCTCGTCTACTGCACATGTAATCATGTCTCAATTCCAAGCTTCATCGAAGAGTAGCGTATTTTCTTCGCTGGCCCTCAGCACCGTTAATTTTGGCAAACATTTCTTCGTCGCCGCATCGAAATTACAGTGAATTATCAACTCCCTTCAATAGCTAATTCTTCCAAGGTATGGCTAGTGCTCACCTAGTAAGAATGCTTAAATATGGTCGACCGCTGCGATTGGCGTATTTAGCTATGAATGCGCTAAATATTGATAACCTGAAACGTGTGGTACTGTCCAATGAGATCAATTATCAAGACTCTACTACAGAGCCGCAGAAAAAGCATGCGATGGTGTTCGTATCATCTCAATCTTGGCTATGAGACACTTACCTGTACCTACATACCTCCAAATTCAATCGATCGGGCTTGTAGCTGTCATTGGTCTATTTCTTTTCAAAGTTTGAGCTAGTAGCTGTGATTTACTTCTCTGTAGCTATCAGAACACCACACGCTGGGTCATGGCATCCGTTCAAGCCTCTTAAAGCTCGAGATGTACAATTATCCCGTGCGCAGGTACCACATTCCGTATTAACATATAGAGTGTATATGGTATAGGTATAGTTGGTTGGAGGTAAAGATCAGTCGAAACATTCCCGGGACGCTCAGGACGATTATACGGTGCGTCAATTTTGGAGGTGACACCCATGCTTATTCACATCTATTGTACATTATTATGAACTTTCACGGTTATTACGCACTAGTGGAAGCAGCGGTGATAATTGTTTTGCGAACAAATTAAATCACTCTTGTCTTTTCAGCTACCAACTTAACTCGAGCCCTAATCTCCCTCACTATCACTCTCGCCATCTCCTTGATGATCGCCCCCGCCAAAGACATTTTCCAACTCCAACCGGTCGCTCGCTACCAACTTATTCACAGTCTTGGTCCAATCTACCGTAATATCCTTAACATCTCTCCTTGTCTCCCCTCCAAATAACAGCTCAAATTTCATGCTTGCACTTTCCACACCAACCCGTATCTGATAGGTAACACAAAAAAAGTCGCCCAATCTGAACAACGGGAACTTGTGCTGCTTCTGCACATTGTCCATGTTGCTCTTCAGTAGACTAGTTTGCAAATGACACGAAACCTCACAAACCTGACTGACATCTTTGTTTAATTTGTCAGGACGGCCAGACAATTCTCCATCGAACCTGACGATGCGGTGTTCCAGCGATCCGGGGTGCTTGTGGTGGACATTGCATGTGAACTGGATATCTAGAGTGGGATCGACTGGCTGGTTCTGGTCAATGAACCAGCGGATACGTCCAGGTAAATAATATAGCCTATCGATCTTCGACCTTCTCCGCTCGCTTTTCAAATGTGCGTGAATTTTTTTATCATAGGGCTCATCGACGATGAAGCCATAGGACGCACGGCCACAGCGCTGAGAAATTACAGGTTCGACCTTTAAAACTTGGTGTATACGTGCTAATACTAGCCCTCTACAGACAACAAGTTGCCTGGATAACCAGTCAGCTAGCACACTGGTGGTGTTTGTGACACGGGTAGAGAGATGTGGGGTGCTCACGGATCATTTGCGATGAGAATTTTAACCTTGTCTGCGATAGGATATTTTGGATTTTTGACGTAGTGTTGCTCAAGATGGCGTTGGACATATTTCGAAGACCCAAGGCCACCAGAGAGAATAAAGTAGTTCTACAGAATGTCAATTAGTAGTGAAGATTGGTTGGTCCTAAACAATAGCAGTTCTAAGACCTACAACTTCTGCGTCTGAACGAGTCTCGCTAAGAAGTTTCAGTTGCTTATCGATGAGAGAGTCTATACCCGGCAACAGCCTATCGAATAAGTGTTTTATATCGTCCCTGTTGAAGGCGATGGTTAGCATATAATGACATTTATCGAACAGATACCACATGGCATATCCTTTACCAAGAAAACGTCATCTCGCCACCTGATACCCGGGCAATAGAATCCTCGATTGTTTCATCAAGTCCCGGAATTGCTATTTTGATGTCATCCAGCAAGTCAACCCTGTCAGTCCCCAGAAAGGTTTTAATTGACTGAAACTCTTCTCCCGAAGCCGCATGATTAACGCGGCAACTTAGGTGGCTTAGGCGTTTTTTGACAAGTTCATTAAATGCTTCGTCAATTTTGACGGAGCCAACGGGTACTCCTGCTTCATGTTAATAAACGATACCTAGCCACAGCTAATACGCGAGGGGTAATACCATCAATTCGGCACATCTGACGGAATTGCGGCACTCCACACTGGAAATCTGTAACTTCTAACAGGGAAACATCCTACTCAAGTAAGTATGATCAGCATGTTTGCTATGGTAACACTGAATGGGACAATCCTACCGTTGTACCGCCGCCGGCATCGCAAACTAATACGATGTCGCTACGCTTCGGTCAGGATTAGCAATATCGTCGCTTTTTTCGTAATAAGATCATACGTTATACCCATCTGTCTCCAGATGTGAATTGTAGATAGCTGTCTGTACAGCTGCGGCTTCCGCCTCATTTAAAGCAATCTTCGCTGTATGCCCATCAATGCTCCCAAATCCGGCCCGCTTGATAATCGCTTGATAATCACAGACAGTCCTTTCCTTCCATGTTGCTGGCACGCTAAACAGATACTCCACCTTCATGTCCTGCAGTCTCCTTTGGACGACCTTTTCCAACTCTTTGCTAGTCCACTCGTACAATTCTTTTAGAAATATCTGAAAACACTTCCGTATATCTTCCATGGTAATTGAAACATCTGGGCTTGAGTTTACTTCGTCAAGAATAACGTGGTCTAGAAGAAGCTTGAAATGCTCTTCAACGAGAGTTCTTCCGTTTTCGCGTTCAGACTGAGTTACTTCGAACCCCCACGTAGTTTCCGTAAATGCGCATGCAATGATTGTCGGGACTTTGTTGAAAACCTGGTTCAACCGTGCGGGCCATTTGTTGATTACCGGTGGCTCGGTGACATCGCCGGGTTTTGGAATATAATATGACACACCTTGATGGCGTAAAACATGATAAGTATGCGTACTAGTACGCCAGACAGGTACTACCGACGTCTATGAATCGATTGCAGGCGATGGAGCTCACTCACCTGTGAATGTGGTACCCAAGTCAACACCAACAATGAGGTCTGGTAAAATGCTATCTGGCGTCGGAACATCGTCTGCCATTATTAGATTGTGTGAGTGGTAGACTGTACAAGTTCAGTGGATATGTTGTGGTTGTCAGGAATAGTATTCATGTGCACAAATATGTCGGGGTTCTGTACATTGTATATATGCTCGTGTATTGAATTACGCATGTGCGCATTCGGCCTTAACACCGTAATGCAGTGTAGCATTTTGGGCCCATGGTTTGTGCACACACCTTTGTGCTTGGTACTGCTGTGTTGTGCCAATTAATCGCAATGTGTTCAAGCAGCGAATCGCTATGTATTCTGTCCCCGTGCTCGTGGTATGTGTGCGCAAACACTTGCAAAAATAAACACTTGAAGTAGGCTGCTGAACCTTATCTGGGGCTCAATAAGCCAATTGGAGTATAACGACATCCCCGATTGTTATAGGAAAGGAAAATCCGATAGAACGTGGCCTATCAGTAGCTAACAATCATCGGACCGCGATGTTTAAGATTACTTGCCAGCGGTATCGGGCTCAATCCAGAGTTGTCTCTATTTAGATTGAGGTCGACCGATATATTAATGTCTCTCATCTAGGGTTGAGCGTTCTATGGTTACCTATTATCTTGTTCTATTAGTCCTCATCAGTACATAGGACAAAACCAACAAAGCTTTCAGGCTCTATGGTACTCACTCTGGTTGGGGGAAAAAAATCAAAACAAGTTCTCCTAGCCAAGACATCCAATCTATTTTCGGATTCTCAGCTGCGCCCCAACAATGGTGCAATATGTACATATATAAGTAGGTTGCAAAGGGTGTTATATCTTCCCCCGCTTGAGGAAGGAATATTTCTCGTTTCCTGTTTGAAGTTACGGATTGAGGTGCGATCCGCGATCCGCGATCCCGCCGTCAAAACTTTTGACAGCATGTATCGGATGCGGGGTTGTCGGGTCCCACTTAGAATTACCCCGCTCCTAAACGTTTAACCTAAAGTACATGCTTCGCGAGTTACCTACCATCCGGCATCATGAAAAACTGCCGAGTAACTAAGTTAAATTTTTTGGCGAAGTAAGTGGGTGCACTCTACCAGCGAGACTTGAGATACCGGTATTGCAATTGCGGCTGTTGTCATTGATATTGCTGTTGCGCAACTTGGAATATCAAGAATACCTATTTTTGTTGACGTCGGCAGGACGAAGAGGCATAAACGTTGATTAGATTGGTGGCTGTTCGGGCAGATATGCTGATTGGTGGTTCCAACAAGTCACACATCTTCCATTTTAACGGGTCGACGCTGCGGGGGCCCATGCGCACGCACTCTAATGCATTTAATCGCAACACCCTGGCCAATCGGCCCCTGCCAACAGTACAAATAGGTTTTTTCGCTGGGCGGCTCTCAAACTCTTCTGCCTTCATTCTTACTCGAATGTGGTAGAGCACACCTCCATCGCCTTCACTACGTGTCTCTAAAAACACACATCTTTCAAACTCTTCAAAAATTTCCTTCTACAATGCCAAGGTACATACCGCATGCCTTCCAGAAACTCCGTCCGGGCGCGACAGTACATAGTGCACAAACTCCAATAACTCATGGAAAGGCTGCTCAGCCAGCAGAAGATCAGCAGATCGAGTCCGTGTTCCAGGGTCTCGAGCTCTTTATCTCGAATCACGTAGAACAGTTCTATGATCTAGGTCGCGTAGAACAGTCCTATGATTCAGGCCTATCCGGTGTTATGGATATCTTCGACTTTGAACCAACCGGACCAAAAGGTGTGAAAGCAGGACTGCGGCGGTATATTGCTTCAAAAATCTTTAAATATGTCATTGGGATGACGCCAGATCAGCCTACAACCACGCAAAGTAAGATTCTCGCGATTACCCCTTTTCTAATACTAAGCCCAAAACTTCCAGAATATGATCGTGGAATTCCCGCCGCGTTTCGAGACCATATACACCGAACGCTAGAGCCCTATGTACACTATGATAAAAAAAGTAGATGGAGGTTACACCTTGACGATATACTGAAACAAGGAACGGAGCTAGCACGGCTGGTATCCTCACAACGCGGGTCTCAATGGCGTATCGGACGTTTCGACCCTGTTACAATACGATGTGATGTGCGAGTATTCCCCTCACTACTCAAAAATGGTACCATAATTCGAAGGGAGGAAACACAAATAGGCTGTGGAAAGCCTAAGGAAAAATTGGGAAAGACTTCTCGCATGCGCAATTGGGGTGCCAGGCAAACGTCTAGATTAGTAGGTTCGCCAGGTCGCAAGCGGAACTTGGTCGTAGCTAAACTAATTATAAGTGTGGCAGACGAGACGAATCGACCTCGGAAAGCAGTCATCGATCCTATATGACCAGGGTTGTCCCGGGCCGCGCGTAAAACATCGTGCTTGATGTGTTACCAACAATATCTCCGATTACCGATGGATTGGCAAGAGCTGTTGTGGTTGTCTAGAACTGATTGGAACGTTTTGACCAAGTGTTGGATAAGCGGGAATTGCAGGATGAAGGGAGTCACCGCGGCTGCGGTGGGGGTCAAGGTTTCGGCGGGTGTGGCGGCTCGTATGTAGCGGGTTAGTGGTGGTGTACTCGGGAATGGGAGTTAAAGGACAAAGTAGCTGCGGCGGTTGTAGTAGAGATCGGGATGGAAGGCCTTTGACGGATAGGGTGGTGACCCGTGTGTAAACTAGCGGTGGTGTATATAATATGTCCTTTGGTATGTGCATGTGCAAAATGTGGGCCCGAGACAGCTCGTGCCCTGTGTTCGCAGGGTTTGTATGGTAAAATTATAGATGCCCAAGTCACTTTGTGAATATATGACTTTTGCCTAAATTATCACTACACACCCTATTTGGCGGATTGGTTGCAGTGCTGAAATAATTTTCATGTCATTTAACCGCAAAAGCTTTGAGATGCATACGTCAAAAAGAAGAGACCGGTTCACTTTCGCTAGACTTCTTACCAAAGTTCTAGCTAGAAAAGTAAGCAGCGGTGTCTGCATCTCAATATTTCTCTCACTACCGAATATTAGCATGCATTCCGGCAGTTCATGCAGCGGCCAGGCGGCAGTTTTTCACCCTGATGATCGTTCTGTTCGAGGGTTGATTCGTGAGCTTGAAGCAAATTGTAGAAGTGAAGGGGGTAAGCATTGTAATAACATAGGGGTTTAGAATCGGTAAAACATGGCTGGCAGTTGATCCCCAGATTTCCCGGCCAGTTGGGCCCGCGATACTGGCCGATAATAATTTACCTGGAGCGAATACTTGCCTTGATCCCTTGTGTAACAGCTAGTTAATCAGTGCCGCCATTAAATCACAACAAATCTGAAGAAACCAAGCTCGAAAGCATTACTACTTAAAATGCCACCTTTGCGGGAAAGTATGCTTAGTAGCCTAACCGGTTGTAAATTATAGATATCTGCAAATAGATCTCCTAAGCGCTAGATAGAAAACGATGCTGGCGACATTCATAGGTATCTCTAGTTACTGCACATCTGTGGAGTACCTCTGAATTTGTCAGGCTGGATATACCCCCAGTCCTTGAAGTGCTTACTAGGACTAAAGCCCAATTAACTTACAGGTCGAAAGCCTCGGGCCAGAACGACCGACCCGTTCACCGATCATGCTCGAGCTCTTCATCCTCCAGCATCAAAACTATGTTAATTCCTATGGCTTAAAACAGCGTTCAATACCATTGTCTAACGGTAGAAACTAATCTAATGTATAGTAAATGCACATGCCTAGACATCAGATGTTACCCTAAACCCTCAACCCCAATTCAGCTCTTATGATTACTAGGGAGGTATGACCAGTTGAGAGCTATGGTGGGTTTCCTCCTCAACCATGGGACATTAATAAGTAGAATTTCGGGAATAATGATTCCAAGTCAAGCGGGCCGAGTTATGCAGGTAAAGCCGGCCTCATAAGCAACGCTAAACTGTTGTGTCCAGTGAAGATTCACCTGACTCCGAACGCAAATACATATTTTTATTCTCCACAATTAGCAAAAACCCACTGTTATGGTCCGGTTTATCTTCGTCGCAAGTGCGCGTTATTTCTAAGGTTCCACGATGCTTCCAAAATCGCGCGCGTGCGAGCGCATGGTACGATTCGGCCCAAACACTCAAAGGTATACTTCCAAATCTGTGTATCAGACAGAATTACAGTACGTAGATTGAGTAACAAAGCTGAAAGATAATGAGGACGAAGCGGATGTTGAAACGATAGGGAAAAACTGAATTCATACATGAAAATCGGTTGTCAATCCAACCATCAAACATTTGGGAAATTAGATACATCAGAAACCCAGATATATATGATGAGAGTTGAATGAAAACTTCGTAAACTTTCCCCCCTCACCACTGTCTGTACATAACGCCTACCAATACTACCTGTCCAGATCCACCTTAGTCCAACTCCGAATACTGAGATCCCTGCGCCTTGTATCAATAATGATAGTACAGTATATACGCACGATACGTACCAACGAAGTACCCTGTCGAGTTTGGGCCACACCACAGCATCCTATACAACGCCCGCTGTTTTCGCTGCTCTCATCTCGAACCTCATTTTCAAATCGCCTGCAATCGAATTCGATCTCGGTGTCCACTCTGCTTGATAAATGTCGGATACCCTCATCGTCCTGTCCGCAAACCTTTTCTTCAGATCCGTTGGAATAGATAATTCGATTTTGGTTTCGGCTAATTCTGATTCGGTGGCTTCGAATTTATTCCTGGCAAGTTGCTGTCTCCTCATCCTCTCCGCGTAAGTTCTTTTCAGATCCTCCACAATTGACACCTTAGACTCCATAGAATACAGATCTCCACTTTCCATGGTGGATGTTCCGTCGTATGCCGCTAAGCCGGTGACGATTGCTGACTTCGAAGGATCCGAGTAGATGGGATCCACAGGGCTCTGCGGTTCGGAGTCATCAGGCATAGTCTTTAAAGTTGCCAATTCGATGCTGATAGCCAATAGAACCGCGTGGAGCATATCTAACACCGTCTGGTATGTGATTAATCTTCCTCTATCTCTGAATACCCAAACAAGCCGGTCTGATAATGCTAACATCCCGACTTCTCCGGACACGGACGTAGTGAACTTTCTATTCAACGCCTTTTTCGATAAGCCCAAAAGATGATCGGTGCGGGAGAGAGTGGTTCGGATTCGTTCTTTCTGCTCGGGGTTCAGTTTTTCGGACAGTTGCTCATGACGGAGGCGCACGCTCTTGGCTGTGTCGGAGATTATACTAAGAAGCATACTCGCGGCGTTCATGTCATCCTCGGCGGCTGATAATTTGAGGCCACTTTCCACCAGTTTACCCACGCAAGTAGCTACTGGGAGGAGGGCAAGAAAGATTTCCATATCCGCGGGATCGAATCTGAAGTATAGAGTGGTAGCGAGGGCAGTAGTGGATGAGATGGTCGATATCCGTGTATGGATATGCAAATTGCGAGGGTCGGACTTCACTTAATCGAGGTGCCTAACTCCTATCTGTAGGAGTCACTAAGTGGGCTATGCCTATGATCTATGATACAGAACCGCTTCACCCGCACTGGACTATTGCGCACTTCACAACTGCGCATACACCAACTGCGCACCTTGGGCCCAAAGAGCCTCAAAGACTATCGTGTCCTTGATTGTTTGGCTTCGTTCTAGCGAAGGAGATGTGCAGCACGGCTGCCTAAATGCAGAGGCCTTGATATTTATATAACCCAATCCGTTTGAAGTTTTTAAGAAATCGACGCATGTCAGCGGGGTAACAACAACTGTTGCTTGGGAAACAAGAGGCAGATGGTAACTGGCATCGCGAGGACGGAAATTCAGGAAGCAAACACCCATCTAAGTTCGGTACTTTCAGATAAGGCTGCGCTGCTGCATGGCGGTGACATCATCGACCATTGAAGATAATTTGTACCCCACGGCTGGCACTTATCATGGTAGGATAGTTCGGACCATACGTAGGGAATCGAATAGCCCATCTTACATGCTGTATAGCCAAATATCCATCGCCCAACAGGGAAGCGCTCTATTCGGAATTATAACCAGTAATTACATATGTGGAGTGATGTCCCGCACCACACGAATGCACGTTATTATGTACTCTGCATGCCATCCCGCCAGTCGCAATGCGGCATTGGGGCAAGCTTCTTGCATATTGGTTGGGACTCGCTTCGTAATTAATTCGCGCGTTCAAGGGTTACGCGCGTACCTCGTCTTCCTCGTTGCCGGAATTTAGCAGCCAAGAATCTAGTGATGAAACTTACTCAAAAAGTAGATAAATATGATTCTTGGTTTAAAGACTGCCATTATGTCGCACTCTTGGTTGAATTCCGTCAGTATGTCATACAAGTTGTATTTGCAAATTTCAATACATGATCTAAGCATTGGCTTTCGGTTTTCTCAGCCTCACTGAAGAACATTCCACTAATGATCCGGGAACTTTCTTTTGCTCTCACAATAGGATAACCTTTTGGATTGGCTTAGCCCGTAGTTGAGCCAGCTGGCAGGAACGTTCTCTGAGATCTGAAACATGTTACAAAGATCGGTAGCTGGGCGTTTTACACAGCATGAAAAGTTCACTTTTGGGCTCTGTTTCCGAGCAAACTGTGTGGTGCTGACTGCATATAGCCAATGAAAGCGTAGAGCTGTCTAGCGGTGGTGCGAAACGGCTCTAACTGTGCAGTGCCAGCAACTGACCACGAAGTTATGAGGCGTGTGAAATTACCACACTCTCCGCTGTCATCGTCGTAGCTTGCAATCGCGGGATTTTGAATTCCGGTTTATAATTCAGTAAGCTCTGTTGCCCTGCTCTGGCGAAAGAAGGAACTGCATGTATAGTATAACAAATATTCCGTGGGAGAGCAAAGCGTCACGGACCATGAACGCCCGTGTTCCATGGAGAGACTGTTCCAGAAAAAAAAAATTAGCTCAACAAAATTATTGGCCCAACTCGCATGCTCAAAAACCCAACGAAATGTGATGTGGGTCGGATTGATGCACTTTACAGCACCTCACCTGAAAGGGGCACTCATGCAGGGAACACTGGCAAAGTGCAGTTCTTGCAGAGTGACGAAGGCAATAGCCAATCAAGACCTAGACTCAGCTGCAAGCGTTGCCACAAGCCAGCGGTAAATACTGGTCGCTTTGTCGTCATCGATCAGTGTCTCGGCTGCACTCCGTTCTCGAAAAACAATTATAGCCGAAACCTTATTTCAACACTATACTGAACTGGTTGATGCTCAGACGAGTGGTGTCTCACCAGAATGAGTAGATCAATTATCCACTTCCTGTCCGTTCAGCGTTGGATTGCGCACTGGTGGTTCTTTGATTCAGCTTGTAGGTTGCCTCTACGGAAGGGTCGTTGTACGGTTGCGCAGTTTTGTAATTTCGCCCGACCATCCCACACAAGGGGTAAAAATAGAGCGGAAATTAATTATAATAATCTCACCAACCAAGAATGGTAAGATCATGTGAGGCTCAAAATCGTTATGTTGCTTACTTAAATAAATTCTCTTTTCAAATTCACCCAAGCCCACTATAAACACAGTCTTTTAAAAACAAGCAGAAAATTAAGAAAATATACTTGCGCGTAATTTAGCATGACTTTTCATAATTCTTAGTAGAGTTGTTGCAATGTGCAGTGGAGTTATTGCACGGTCGCTAAGCTAGGCGCATTTCCCGGCGCGTTTCTCGGCGTGTTTTTTGGTGCACCACACAATGCAGCATAACACTTATAAAAATACATGCAATATTACATGTAAATATTGTCTTTAATTTAGATTTATTTTTCTTTCCAAGAACTTTGGTTGTGAGGGTAATTATAAATTATAGAAATGCGAATTACTTAAGTAAGCAAGTTAAAGTTTTTTGAGCCTCGCTCCAATTATATGATCTTACCATTTGTGGCTGGTCGGATCTCCAAAATTAATTTCCGCACTATTTTTACGCCATGTGTGGGGGGAGGGCGAAATTATAAAACTGCGTACCCGTACAACGGCCCTTCCGTAGGCCTCAACATTGGTCGCTTGCAGCAGTGGCTAGCGGGCTAGAATTGTATATTGAGTCAACGGAAACTTTTTTGAGGAAGCCATCGAGTGATTCGCTCATGACCGGGCGACCTTCTGAATCTCAATCTCATTGTACTGACACAATACAGTGTTCAGAATTCTCACTGCGAGGGGATGGAATTTTGCCTGGGTTTACATCACCGACGGCAACGGTACTTTAGCGGGAGTCCTCCGTTTCAGGTGAGGCTCATATGAGGTGCATATGAGGTTGATCTTGCAATCACCTTGATTTGATTTTGCATACTCATGACAGTACTGGCACAGTTGATACCAGATAGATATGCAGCGGTTGCAGCCAGCTGCAACCATGGCATTCCTGGAGGTCTGTCATGCCTGCCAGGCTCACATCAGAATCCTGACAGGACTTCAGTAGCCGCTCTCACAGCCGCGCTTCAAGCGCGGGGTGGGGTCATGGGGCATACACCTTCACTGTGGCCTGTAGGTCCATGACAACCATCATTACCATCACCATCACCATCACCACGTGCACTATCACCACCATCATCAGCATTCTGCTGCCACTGCCACTGCCACTGCCACCACCCCATGCACATCTGCAGGTCCAAAATCACGGGTGCAGCGGGAAATAATTGTAGAGCGAAAAGTAACTCCCAGAAGTGACAACCCCATCACAGAATACCTGCTATGTAATGTTTTATTTGGCTGTGAAGGTAGAGAGTTTTTAGTTTTCGCAGCATTGCACAAGAATCTCCAAAATGCTGATTGTGAGAATATTTAAAATCTCCTACCTGACTAGTTACTGTGGCATGAGAATTTCCACTAAGGATAGTGCGTCTGAACTGTCACCATTGCAGTCCACTACAATGGTGTCAAATCTGCCTGAATGATTTGTGTGAGTGACAGTGGCAGGATAGTCATAAGTTTGAGAGGTTACCATGAGCCAATAAATATCCTCACATCAACATGATAGTTCAGTCACCCTCATGTGAGGCCAATAGATGTCTACCGGCCTCACATGAGCCTCACCTGAAACGGAGGACCCCCGCTAAAGTAAGGTTCTGAGTTGGACTTGCAACAGACTAGCTTGACAACTGTTACCGTAACGTTAGAAGGATGACGTTAGGCGGTAGTATAGGAGGTTAGATGCTTAGATGATTAGTTGAGGTTTATAAATATGTTATCTAGTGTACAGTGCTGAACATTGACTTCTTGTTTCTCTTCTCCGTCTGGGGTCTTTGGGATTCATCGCGGTATAGACGGCTATTAATCGCAATCTGCTGAATATTGCGCGAACGTAACCGGAGAATAACCTCCTGGGGATGTAAGGAATGATGCAGAGTCATCATTGTTACAGTACCGGTTGATACACCACTCATGTTGCAATATGGGGAGATCCGTGTGTGTGTATAGACTTAGATACAGAGAGAAGAGAGAAGGAGAGAGACGCGAACTATGTATGAGAGAGAAGTGTGCCCCTTACTACCAGCCCCGCTAGCGGTCAGTTCTATATATACATACAACAAGTCACTCAATATCAGCTCCGAGCGACGCAACCATGACTAGGTGATGTCACATATGCATTTGCACGCAATTTTTGTGAAAACCAGAACACCAGGAATTCCGGTGCACAAAGAAAGGTAACAATGGTTACTATGATCTATTGAGTTTCGGATTCTGCTAATTTCGGGTGCCTCTGGCACCTGTTGTTCCCGGCGATGATGCCAGCAGGGCATCCTTAAAGGTTCACATTCGAGACTTTTGATTGATTTAATCGACCTGTGTTCTACTGTAGGTTTATATGCGGTTATGCGGCAAGGAATTTACATTTGTCCGAGGACATAGACTGAAATCGGTGCTATTGTTGTACCAAACCTGCCACTGTCATCTCTTCCGGAACCCTCCACTTTGATAGTTAGAGTGAACGCAGAATGATTAAAACAAACAAAAAAACCGACGAAGTCTCTTTCAACACTTCCGTTTACCGTGTTTTTAGTTTTTGTGTCTTAAATGCAGTGCAAGATGCTTCAAATCAAAGCCATTTAAACGCCTGAACAATATCTGAACGTTAAGTACTTCATCGACATGCATTGTCGCAAGTTGTCGGTGAGCTTTTGCAAGCTCGCTGAAGGTGATGTTTATTTAACTTTGTCGTGAAGTAATTCGAATAGAGGATCAGTAATTTGTCTTTAACTGTATTGTAAGCTTAACAAGTCGTGTTATGGTCATAGATGTTTGCCAGCGGCCCTATGGTACCCACGTAGTTCTCGTACCTCAATGGGTTTTGCCAGCGGGAAGCCTGTTTTGTCTCGTTGGATTGCACTGAGGAGCGTTCGAGCCACAAAAAAAGTTGACAAGTTCCGTCGGAAAGTCATTCGTGCTAAGTCTTCTCCATCTTTTGCGGTAGCAGACGTCAATTGCCTGGGCCTGCAGTGTATGAGGCAGGATACTATCCCGGAGAATTGGAAGAGAGACCCCTTCTTACGCCAAAGGAATTGAATAACTAACGACGGTGTCAAAGCGTGGTTACTTTGGAAGAGCAGACCTGATATATCCAAAGTAACAAATTGCTGGTTGCATCGGTCGAATGATATCATTTGGAGCGAGATTTTTTATATTGGATATACTCATCTACGCCAGAGACATCTGAATAGCTTATAGCTTGTTGTCTGTAACATTGGGACTTATGGGTGGGAAATGGAGGGCTAATTATCATAAATCTTGGTCCTGGGCAGTCCCACTAAAGTACAAATGCAACACATTTACCTGATACTCAACAACATAGAATTGCCAAACACTGGCTGAGAATTGACATATTGAAGCTTCAGGTAGTTAACTCTCAATTGGTGCTACTCTAGGGGGGGGGTCTTAGTGGGTGGTTGTGGTGTAATAACAAAAGAGGCGCCGAGGACCCGAGAGTGGGCCCACCGAAGGGTCCGCTACTGGCAAAGGGATAAGAGCCCGATGACAACATGGGGATATCGGGGTTGCTGTTGTTTAATCGTACTGTATAGGTTAGTGCGAATTAGAAGGGCAGACTTCCTGAGCTCATCTTTATATCTTCATCTGAATTTAGATACACTCTCAGGCCATTTCGTTAGCATATCATCAGGTTCCACTGTTATCACGTGACCGGCTTCACCGCTAAGTATTACCGGTTAGTATACTTTGAGTTTTCGTGAGCTGCAAACTGATTATTTGTAGGGAAGCTTATCTTCACGCCGCTACCGAGTGTCAATTCACTGTTTACTTACAACTCGAAAACTCTCAATTCTTCTTCACTAATTTCTCTCTAGTATTCTTTTGATACTTGCTGGTGAGATTCTACCACACAGACTATAACGATATGAATTCATGAACCTTATTTTTTTCGCTGACGTTTGTGAGGAGTAAACTGGAAACGTAGTGCAAAAATTCAGTTATTAAATTTTTCGATGATTCAATCCACACACGGCTTCCATCAGCCGGGGATGAGTTTGGACACTCCCTTCTGCACATCCGGCCTACGCTCGGGGAATCAGGAGCTGGAACCCCTCAGGCTGGAGGGCAGAGCAGGGAAATTCTGGAAGCCCGCCTAGCTGCTCTTCATCCGCCGCGCCGTCGTACCTCTCCTGATTACCGATACGTAACTTTACATAAAATATATGAGTCACGTGAGCGAGGCGCTAAGTAATACGGTTGTACGAGTCTATGATATCACACTTAACGTTGCATAATAACACTATTCCGAGCGATCAATACAGCGATGAGAAGCAAGATGGAGAAGGAACAGCGCAATCTCCCTTATCTTTGTAGAATACAGTCACCGTTTGCCATTGGACCGCCACTTTCCTGGGTATACGTAGTTATGACGTATAGAAACCCCGCAATGACATACATTAATATCTTTGGAATGGCAAACCAGTGGGTTGACATGCATCTCAACAGGGCTGCACGTTTCTTTGGTCCAAACAACCAAGGCCACGACAGCTATTTCAGCCTCCAAAACCTTGCGCTATGTGATTAAACCACTGCCGGCATTTAGAATAGCTTTTCAGGCATCACGAATACCATGCATTCTGGCATTCAGGTAGAAACACGTTCATGTGCAGTAGAAATACATGTTGTGTTACGGCAAGCCTCAAGAGCGAGTACAGCAGTAGTGTGGAGTAATTATTCAAGCAATTGGGCATAAACAGGGTCTGCCCACATAGTCGCTGTATGTGAACAAAGCATTTCGATTGAAAGAAGTTCAGCCTAATTTCCGAAAAGTCTCCTCGTTACCCACCCTCGTCTACCACGAACACCCTTCGCACCACTACACACGTCTGATTCAACTCGACAGTTATGGTTCTCGATGTCCTAGGCGCTGTTCTTGGTGTTAGTGGAAGTGTGGTCAAACTGGTCGACCATGGCTTTAAACTATACGCCGCCGAAGAAGACATGGCCGCGGCAGGCGAGCTTCTCTCCTTGATATCAGAAACGGCTGAAAGTGTGCGATACTCTCGTGATCAACTGTTCCCCCATCTTACCTCCCGCCAAAAACAACACATCCAGACTGTGCTCTATCGAACCGATCGTCTTTTACACACATCAAGAAAGGCATTGAACAAGAGGTTTACCGCAACTGGAGAAGGTGCTATGTTGGGATTATCGGATAGACTACTTTGGGTGTTCAAAGATAAAGGGACGATAATGACATATCAGACGGTGCTGGAATGTCTTCAGGGTATTCTGTTGGCCACACGCATTGAATTGGAAATGCTCAATTTTCGCATCGACACGATATCTGAACTGAGGTCGCAGAATTTTCTGGACATCGTCTGTTACGGGCGTTCAAGCTCGACGTTTGTCTCCGGCTTAGCGACATATACCCCAACATCCAGTGTGGAGGATGAAGAGTTGTGCTCACAGGAGTCTGAGGTGAAGGTTGACGAGGATCTGAAGAGAGCCGACAGGGAAAGAGTTATGAGCAGTCAACATGTGAGGACTAAATTGGGAGATGTAACGCCTGAAGCCAGCGAGATTGAGGTCGAATTTTCAATTACGACATCCTTGAAAAGGATGTATACTTTAAGGGCCATGAGAGAAAACGCCAGTCAACTCGAGTCGGTACCGAAATCGAAGTTCATTGAAGTTGAATTCTCAATTACGACGGCCTTGAGAAGGAGGTATACTGAAAGGACTATGAAAAACAATGGTCAACTGGAGCTAGGACTGACATCGAAGTCAAATGTTGGAGATTTGAATGGAGGTACATGGATGCAGACGTGAAGAATAGGTGGGTAGTGATATCTAAACATGGTAGGAAGCTCGGTATGTGCCGAATGCGCGGGGGGTATATATTGCGGCTAACACTGGCTATAAGGATGTATGCGGTAGAGAATCTACGGATATTATGAGTTTGGAGATAGGGTGTTACCCTTATTGAGAGATATTGGAACGGGTTTTGTACTGCTATTTCACACGCTTTTTAAATAGGAATTTGTTTGATGGTGTACTGAATTCGAGTGTACGCAAAGCGTTTCGGCTATCTCCGGTATTTTGAACACTTCTCGGCCATTTCCAACAACCGCCAGCCCCAGTCGCCATAATGGAATCCCTCTATTCCTCACTGGAGCTCCATCCCAACGCCTTTCCACCTTGTATATAACTCTTTCTCTGATTTATCTTCATTTATACATACACTTCAGCACATAATCCCTAGCAAACTCTCTGGTCTTCCCTTTCCTACACTGTCTTACTGCGCTCCGACAGACCAACTCGCCTAGTCCCGCCACCTTGCTGGTCTGCTGGGTCGATATCGTCTCCCAACCCTGCCCACTTCGTTGATTCCCCAGAGCCCTGGATTGTTGTGCCCCCTGCTGATTGCCGAATTTGTCCCAAGATGCTTTCCCAATTTGACCAATCGCCCTGGGGAAATTTAGGCCAATCGTCCTGGGGAAGTTTGTCCAATGTTAGATCTAGAAACATGAACGGATGTGAATCTGGCCCAGGATTAGATTTTTCTTCTGCGTTCCTGGAAGTTTCGGCTGGTTGGGGGTTTCGCTCCACAATATCCCGGTCTCGGTCCTGCAGAAATGCCCGGAGCCACTGAAGGAGGTAAATGATAAGGTCAAGTAGGTGCAAGAGTGGCATAATCCTCACATCGTATGCTCGCCTAGAATGAGTATTGCGCTGGTTTGTCGGCTGGTCTTCTTCGTAGACCTCCAGACCGGCTGGTACGTGTTGTAATTGTGGCCGTGGTTTAGTCTGATCAATCGAGTTTTTCTGATATCATTCCATTTTAGCTGTAGCCGATTCATTTTCATATGGGTACAAACTCACCCGTTTGAAATAACTTTTGACTTGCGAAGCAGCTTTGGAAGCTGTTGCCAATCTTGGCTTAGGCTTCTTCGTACCACGTAGCTTTTTCTCCGCACGCACCTCGCTGCCGTCCTTGAGCAACGAAGGAAAGACTAAGACATCAATGACATTTGGAGGTTTTGTGGTAGCTGGGTAGAAGTTCCCGATTTGCCATTTGGTCCCACGTTGTGAGGACAGCATTTGCGCTAATGCTGTTCCTTGTCTGATGATATCATCAAGATGTTTCCTCCATTTGTCCTTTTGGTCAGAGTCGGTGGAAGTATAGGGCTCTAAGTCTCTGAGTAACTTGGCCCTGCATTCGTCTTCAGATCCTGAGGTTTCGAACTTAGTTAGAAGTTATGTAGTTGGGGAGGGGTTAGGGTTACTGGGCACAGTGCCATCCCTCACAATCTGGAGTACATTACGAGCGATATACCGCCGAAGGGCTGCTTTAGTACCTGCCGCTCCGGCTGGCTCAAAGTCGAAAATATTCACACCTGGTGAAGATATGGATAGATTGTAGAACTGCTCTATATGAGTTTTGATGAACAGTTCAATATGTCCGAAAGCGTTCTCGATTTTTTGATCCTCCGCTGGTTGAACTGGTTTAACGAGAGGTACTAGTGTGTGATCCTGCATTGTGGGAAGTGGAAATATTCAAAGAGTCGAAATAAGGGAAAGATATTTTCAAAGTTAGTGGGGTCTGGATGATGCGCGCACCCACATGTTAATGAACGGGTCGGCGGAGGAGTGAGCACCGCAATACCGAATAGCTGGCAACCCGACAAAAAGCGGATCCTAGAGGTCAAACGAACATTGGCGGAACATTGGCGGAACTGCGTGATATAAATCATCGGGATGATCTCCCGTTCATTGGCATGCTTGTTAGTGCCATGAGTCGCACGAAAGTGTACAGGTGGTTATCGCTCAAAGTATTTTCAGATGAGCTATTTCCATGCAGATGGACTAGCCTGCCGCCCAACTTTCCCGTTTTGTTGCACTCTCCATCACGACTTCAAAATCTGCCTCACCAACAACCTTGTGCTCGGAAATAAGGTTCTAGAAAAACAGGGCGCGTAGGACAGGGAAGGTGCCAGGCATTTCGCATCTTAAGTGCCCTGCAAAATGCGGGCGAAACTGACCGGAAGAAGCGCTCTTCCACGCGTTGAACCTCTTATCTCTTATCGATTCACATTACCATGCTTTCTCTTACATCACAGACCGTTTGCCTCACCACAAGTAATTAATTGTTGATGCATAATTCTGCGGTGCGGCGTGGGGCGTTGGCAAATTAAGGTTCGCATTCGAAAATGCCAACGCATGGTGGTGTGCGACAACCCAGTAAAAATAGAACACGTCTGAATGGCATTGTTTTCGATGCCAGGCACTCGGTTTAATGAAGGGCGAGCAACTGTGCTAACGTTCGCGACTGCCCATATTTCCTTGAACAAAGATGCGTTCATCGCATCGTGGATCGAAGCAACACGTTCGTTGTCGTATTAATCACCGAGGTGTCAACGATCGGGGAAGACGCAGCAGCGCCAGCATCCCAAAAGACGGAATGGATTGCAAAATTACGCTGCCCACCACATTCTTCTAGAAGCACAAGTTGGTTCGCACCACTAGTTACCACCATAACCGCTGGTAGCCCCCGAATTTAATAAGTTGAAATAATATACTTTGCCAGAGCACAGTAATCAATAAATCAAATTCCCCACCAAACTTCACAGCTAATGGCACGCAGGTGAGCTAGTTAGGTTACAGAATTGCAGTGTGCCAGAATTTGTGATTGATTAGCTCCCAATAGGAAATTATGTGCGGCTCTGTTCAATTATCGCTGGAAGTAATAATTCGGCGGCTCTTGCGTGCTACAAAACTACGTACATCGTTTAACAAACGAGCATAAATAATTACTGGGCCCATAGCAAGGCAGGTTAAACTGTTAAACCTAGACTCTCCACTCCGATCTCCCTAGAATTCTTCTACACCTAATATCTTTTAGAGACCCTTTAGCATATTCACCGGAATCTGACTCACTCTACGTAGCTACCAGCGAAGCAAAACCATTTGAAACGTTGCTATGAAACCGAACGTCGACCTTATTGTTGGTATTGACTTGGGCACTACATATACAGGTAAGCGAGCTCCAAAGCCTTATAGTTAGTCCATGTTCAAGGGTAACATTTTGTGCGCTGGTACTCATGCTGATCGTGATCGACCACCAACAACAAGGAGTGTCATATTGGCGTTCAACAACCGGCCAAGTCGTGGACCCACTTGTTATTAACAAGTGGCCGGAACGCTTGAACGTTGTCACCAACAAGGTCCCGACCGTCATTGCATTCGCAGAAACCAAGGTGACATGGGGATTCGAAATCAACCAGTTCGCACGCGACGATCTCCGGACTCAAGTTGAAGAGCATTTCAAGCTTCTCTTGGACCACGAATTACTCAACCAAGTAAACTCAAGCCAAACTATACTGGTCACAACGGATCGCGTCCAGGGGTGGTTTGAGACCTTTCTGAATAAGTTATACGACTGGACCTGCAAGCAGTTGGAGGCGCTTATGGAAACTAAACTAGAGGAGATGACAGTGGAATATATTTTTAGTGTACCAGCGGCGTGGAAGGAAGGGACTGTCGATGACTATCTGAGGATTATCAAGCAGGCTGGGTTTGGAAGTGTGACTGGTCGACATACAGCGAGTATTGGCTTGAATGAGGCGGAGGCTGCGGCGGTGGAAACAGCGATCCACCCAAATCTGAATGCAAACGGGAACCTAAACACTAAGGGTTACAAGGTATGAGTTGTATTACTAAGAAGCAGAAGATGATACTGATCTCTATCGTGAAGCTGGGCGATACACTCCTTGTTTGCGATGCCGGAGGTGGAACAACGGTACGATTATTAGTCTTTCTTGGAGCGGGAAATCTTACCACTGATTGTACATACTTAGGATGTTTCAATTCTGAAAGTTACGGGTTTTCGGGAGAAAATACCACTGTTTCATCCGCTGTGTGCCATTGATGGTTTTTCCTCCTCCTAGGCTTGTATGTGACGGTCGTTGTATTGACATTGAACAGCAGTACATATCGGCTCCATCAACATTGATGCAGCCTTCAACGATCTTGTTAACGATCGACTAAGCGACCTGAATTGTGAGGTGAAAAATGCCGCCTCGGGGCGAGATTTCCAAGGGTTCAAAACCAGATTAGGAACGGACAGCGTCGATCTACTAGATACACGTGATTTAAAGATAAAAATACCAGGACTAAACAAAGATATCACGACCAAGGATTCTGATGGAAAGCTTAAGGCTTCAAGGGGCTATATGTGGTTTTCTCTGTATGAGTGTTCCACTTGATGGCTTATTTTAAGGACAGATGACGATATATATCATTACTAATCATCAGAAACGTAACAAACAGGGGCGAGATAGAAGGATTATTCGATAAGATCTTGCCAGTTATATACAAAATCATCGACAAACAACTTCAAAATCTCAAATCAGCCGATGAAAACGCAAACGTCGTATGTCTAATGTTTTTACCAATGCTGTAAGGCAGTCCACTTCTAATCACTTTGCGTAGGACTATATTATTCTTTCTGGCGGCCTTGGTTCGTCGGCATATATCCAACGAAATCTCACGCAACGCTACGTCAAAAATAGATGTGACTCAATTATAAAAGGGGTTAAGATCCTTATCGCCCATGACCCGTTAGTACCTTCTCACTACCTCAGTACCCGAGCTAACTCATCGTTAAGCCAGCTCGTTGTGTGCAAGGGACTAGTACTGGATCGTATTCATCAGATTTACCACGTCAATCCCATTATTTCTCATCGCTGCTGCCGTGCCTCCTACGGCTTCGTCTACGACATGCCATATGACAAGGAAAAATACAAACAGTCAAAACATGATCGCATAAAGTTGAAAGCGGACGGACGTTATTACCTCCCTGGACGTATCAAGTGGTTTATCAAACGAGACGATCCTGTTGAATGCGGACAGTTTCTAACAGTCCCATTCTCGCGCAATGTTGACTATAAACATCCAGGAATTTTGCATCATGACATCATCAGATTTGACGGAAAACCGGAGGATCGTCCAGACAAGTTCGACGGGGATTCTAAGAAACTGGTTTGCAAAGTTTGGTGCAATTTGGCGCCAACTTTAGAGGAGACCAAGATGCAAAGCGTGCACAAACATTATAGGCATGAATTTGCATTGGTTAGGTGGGGAGAGTACTTGAATGTTTCATATAACATACGGGTTGGTATTGACAGTTCAGGCTTGAGATTTCAACTTTTGCTGAATGGGCAGACCGACGGTAGTTTCGAGGGTATTGAAGTAAAATGGACGAAGGTGGTGAATGCACTTGTCGCAAGAGCCCGGTCAGACGTGTCAAGCAGCATTAGCGAGGTAGAGAGTGAGGGAGATTAGAGTTGGAACCGAATTGTCAGTCAAAATCAAGGGATAGTTGCATTTATTCTTGGTGAATTCAACTTTTGATTCTGTCTAAGGTGAATGTGTTGTGTGTGCCCTGGAATGACTGGTCCGGCCAATCAGATTCTTTGTCCAACACTCCAAGGTCTCGCTCAACCAATCATATTCAGGGTGGCACTTGCAACAAAGTCCGCCTCAACTAGGTCATGTCGTGGATACGTGGCTATGCCGATCAGGCCCAGGCTTAACAACCAATTATTGGGCAAGGGTTTGGCACAAAATTTCGGAATTCTAAAGTTTGTTCCGGACTGAGTTGCTACTTTGGGCTTTAGGAAGAACTGAAAAATATTTGACATTTTGTAACTAAAATATACAAAGCAAACGATACACAAATGGCTGAGTATCAGAGATGAAACTCTTCAATGGCATCTCACCATCCTCTTTGAATAGAAGTGAATCCGAGGCTTATACACAACTTCAATGAAACTGTTGGTCATTGTAATTGCCCCCACAGCTGTCAGACCCTAACCATTAGAAGCGCCGAGAGAGACTCTCGATATATACATAAAATATCGTACCCTGTCATAATTCGTATGTCTTATCGGCATATCCTGTGTCTTATTATGGTTAGATTACGTGGGCCAAGTGGTATACATTACATATTGTACCAAAAAAGCCCCGTTTATTGATGCCGAGTTAATGCTGTATTAATGTTGAATTCTTTATAAATGTATACATTGGCTAAACTTGTGGGGTATTTCGGAATTTGCAACAATATCAATTGTTTTAAATGTGGAATCAATTTCACACTAATGTAGCACAGAAGACCACATTAGGTGGTATATTAATGCCACATTGATGCTGGATTGCTGTCATATTCAAAATGATGTGCATTGAGTTAAATAGGAGAGTTATACTATATTACTTCCACATGTGTATATTTTGCAAATGCCCGCACATGCCCGCACACGCTCGCACATGCCTCGAGGCCTGACACTGCCAGCTGACTGACGTAGGTAAAAAAAACATCTCTTACATGATTCGAACCTGTTTCAGTGGGTATTGTACACAACCACTAACCACTACACTATATGTGTAGTTTGCTGAACATAACATCATGTTAGGGCTATTTGTAGGTATACTGGTTTATTACTGTCATATCATTGTGACAAGAATGTGGAATGCCTGCCACATATATGCAAATGCTCAATGCTGCTCAATTGACCAATATTACCCCATTCAACTAAATACTCAATCATTTACAATATCATATTTGCTAGTATCTTGCATTACTGTAGTATTTTGAGCTATTCCCCAGTAATTAGAATGTTAAATTTAGTAGTATGCTACACTCACTAGACTCTAGGAGTCATGCTGCACTCGAGTAAATATGGCACTGCAGTCACATCAATAAACGGGGGTTTTTGGCATAGTAGGTTGTTGCGACATAGGGAGAACCGTGTACGTACTTAAGTAAGTATGTTCTATAGTACAGAGAGAAGAGGGAAGGAGGGGGCTCCAGATATTTACGACAGTTGTGTGCCTTGTGCCTGTCCAGGTGCCTTACCATCAGCTTGATTCTAGCTACGCTACGATAAACGACGTCTACGTGGGCTGAAGAGGTGTTTCCGACCACAGCCTCTCTAATTCTGATTCCCGTCCTTCCGCTTTGCTATTCCTCTCTGCAGCGTTCATTCCCTTTGACGTCATTACGCCCCGCCTCGATACACATCACACCCCGCACCGCGCGTCTGCTCCAATAGCGTAGTGCCAATAGCTATATTAGCTGTATATAGCCGCCTTGTCGCATGCAGCTAAACACTCACCCAACCAATGCCTTGCTGCCAGCACAACTGCATGCATACCACACCCCTAACCCTGGCCGGATACCTGGAGTGCGAGACTGACGTGTTCAGAGACCTAGTCTGAGTAGCCGCATAGGCTTGCAGGGTCGCCAATTAACGAGCGCCGCTTAATTAGAAATGACTATGGATCATCCTCGCTTGCGAGGCACTGAATTGTCGATAGCCGCTTCTGCTATGGAGTACAGGATGTTTAGGGTGGGAACCAGACCCTGGCTTATCAGTACAGGCGACGATGGGGCGCAAATTTGGAGTTGAGACCAATGGTGGGTTCATAGTTTCGCTGGTGTCAATGCAGAGGGAGGAGGAGACGGGCTTTAGTACCAAATGTGGAATTAATACCCAAGATATGCTGCGCTATGCATCCAATTCACGTTTTTAAACCGTGACGTAACTGCCGACCCAACGTTAACGCATCGAGTCCCGGATGGCGTAAGTTCAGGCCAATGGCATTAAGCTCATATCCTTCGCTTATACTAGGGAGATGCAACTCCCAACTAGGCGTCAACCCTTGCTGTTGCCAATTTACAGTATCCGCATCATTCCCACAACGTATAACACCGTTTTTCCACCCATCACCGTGATGTTGGACCTCAATTCACTGCTATGTTTCTCCCAACACCCCTCCTCGCCGCCTTCCTGGGCGTCATAACCCAACGCATCCTCGCCCCAATCCACGAACCTCCCACTGTCCTCATCCTCAAACTCTGGTTCCTCACCGACACCGTCCTCTTCCTAGCTCTCAGCAAACTCTCCCCCTCCCCCCTAGTCACCTTCCTAACACTAAACACCACATATTTCTCCACCCTCATCATTGCATCAACAATATACCGCCTCTACTTCCACCCACTCTCCGCCTTCCCCGGGCACAGGGTGGCCGCCCTATCAAACCTTCACGCTGCATACCTCGCCCTTACGGGCATCACGCACACCGCCACCCGCACCCTCCACCGCCAACACGGCGACTTCATCCGAACCGGCCCCAACGAGTTGTCTATCAACCACGTCGATGGCCTGAAACTGCTCCTCCGCTCACCAGGACATGAACCCCGCGGCCCAATGCACGATGTTGGTAAGATCATGCGGGATAAAAGTCTGGTTGCAACTCGGGATACAGGCGAGCATCAGAGGTGGAGGAAAGTATGGGATGAGGCGTTTAAGGGGAGTGCTTTGAATGAGTACTATCCCAGGCTGGAGGCACATGTCCAAAGGTTGCTGGGTGCGATTGAAATGACGGAGGGGAACCCGGTGAATATCGTCCCAGTGGCAGCGAATTATGTTTTTGATATGTTTGTCCCCCTCTACCGTCCTCGGGCTTCCTCCGACATCAAGTGCTAACTCCCGCAGCATCGTGGACGTCTCTTTCGGCCTCACCTACGGCCTCCAAACCGGCTCTGGCGACCCCTCATACATGTCTTTCGTCCACCGCTTCGCGCACATCGTCGCCAGCCTCGGCACCCTTCGGAACCTCTGTGACCTCCTCCCATACTTTCCCTCCACCGCTGACGCTGGAAAATTCGAAGGCATGAACGAATCCCTCCTCACCCGCCGGCTGGCTGAGGGAAATTTCAAATCCGATGTTGTATCCTACTTCCTCCCCCACTTTACCCCGACTCAATTGAGTGCAAACACGACGGCATTGGTCGTGGGCGGGAGCGATACCACCGCCACGATACTGGCGAATTGTTTTAGGGAGTTGGCACTGAATCAAGATAAACAGGAACGGCTGTTTCAGGAAGTTTCGACACGCGGAATAGTGAATGTGCGAGAGACAAAGACGCTGCCGTATCTGAGGGCGGTGGTAGATGAGACACTCAGGCTGTGGAATGCTATACCCGGAGGGGTGCAGGCGGTTGTGCCGCCTGATGGTGCGGAGGTGGGCGGGGTGAAGATACCGGGGGGGACGGTGACGAGGGTTATGCACTATACGTTGATGACTGGTAAGTTCGGAGGTGCCGGGCGAGTGGGAGAGAGGAATGTTGTACCTGGCCGCTGACTATAGTAGATGATCGGTACTTTCCCAACGGCGACGCGTGGATCCCCGAGCGCTGGACTGATCCGGAACTCGACGGCGTCAAGGAGCCGAGGGCGTTTGTGCCGTTCTCATAGTAAGCCCTTCCTCTTCTTTCTAAGTGATGGGGTCGTCGACTCGACTGGGGGTCATAGAGGGTCGTCGTACTCGAGGCTAACGCAAACAGTGGTCCACACACCTGTATCGGCCGGCAGCTGGCGTTGGGAGAGCTAAGGATGGCGGTGGCACGGGTGGTGAGGGTGTATAGGATCGAGATTGGGGAGGGGTATGATGAGGAGAAATATCGAGGAGAGTTTAAGGATCATGCTACGGCTATGATTGGGGAGATTCAGGTTAGGTTTGTGCCTAGGGAATAGGGGGGATAGTGAACAGTGGAATCAAGAAGAGTGAAAGTACTTAGTCAGAGCCATTTTGAGGGTGACGAGGAAGCCGTAACCCAACCGTGAATAAAATTGTGGCCGTAAATATACTTATAGCAATACTAGATTACACTAAGGTCACGGCTAACTGCCAAGGTTTGTGTTGCTGAACTCACATTCATATCGTTGGAGAGCGAGTGGTAAGTTTTAGTCTCCGGTATATTGATACCTTTTTAGTGATAGCTACTTTTCGCACATACCCCTCTAAATGCTTCGCCAGTGACTACCGCCACTCCCTTGCCACTGGGTTCTCCCAAGTATGTTGCTGTTGATTATCGTAGTGTAGGATATGTGTGTTCATGGCAGCGTAAGGCTTAGTATGGCTTAGGGTTACGGAGTGTGGCCACTAGATTAGGTAGGGCGTCTACCCTACTTGAGACGGTCCCGCAATACTCATCTTTTGACCAACAGTTCTCGTGGGCCAGGTACATCACCCTAGTCTCGGAGCTTTCTGGGTGAGAAATTAGAATTGAATCTTCCTCCACGTGTCATAGTGCTTCTTCAGTAGCTTGCCGAGGTCACTTGAAGTCTTAGATTGTATATGATTGTTCTCGCCTAGCTTGTAAGAGCGTTTTGGGAATGTACACCATTACTGGCAAGAAATGTAGAAATTGTACTGTTGCATATCGTTCTGCAATATCTAGTATCATGCACGAACTGCGTGGTGTTCCATTTCTTGCCAAGAAATATCATGAAACATCTCGTCCTGTAGTGTTGGTATTCTCCTCAGCCCCGCACTAGGCTGGCTTTCTGGTATATCTCCTTCAACTTTTGTTCAGGGGCCTCTCTCTTGCTTGAATAATTGCTTATACCTACTGGTGAGGTCGTCTGTGGTACACGTGTTTGTATGGCAACGTTAAATTTAAACGGAATCTCTGTTTAACTACTTATATAAGTAGTGTTTAACTTGCATTTAGTGCAGTGTTTAAATTTAAACAATTTTTAAATTATTGTTTAAAGATAAATAGTAAAGTGTTTTAATATTCTATATTATTTAAAAGTTAAACGAAATGTATTTGAATATTTTCACCGTTTAAAGTTGAACGAAAGTTTATTTTGAGAATTTGACAATGTTTAAGCTTACGTTTACTGTGTAACTTCCACATGTTTAACTTCTTCCAAAAATAGTCTTCTAGAACTACCTCCTCCTGCTGTATTTGGTGTCTTCTGGCTGAAAAACTCCTTCTCTTCTTTCTGTACTATGATCTAATAAATGGTTCTTATATAGTACAATAAAAAACTCATTAATCATCTGGGACCTTATACAGAGGTAGTGTGTTCTTGTTCTTGTTTTTGCTCTCTGTGACCATTCTGTTTTTTATTGCGGCTGAGCCATCGTCCATGGTTCGATTTTTGACTTCGGTGTTCATCGATTATCACTCTTTTCTTCTCTATTGCAATTGTTCAAAGTGGAGATAGTAAAGATGATAGAGAAGCTTGATTGTGTACTATCTAAGAGGGCCACAAGGCGATATATATATGGTCATACAAGAGCGAATGCGTACGTACTCATCTATGTATAGATCCGGCTGAATGCCATCAGCCCGACAGCAACCTCTGGCCATACGAGGCATCATCTCCGGCCATACGAAGGCTGAGACTATTCATGCAACAGCAATACAAGATACGTCTTGCGGGGCCCTGTACTAAAGGAAATGGGTTATGTTCATTTAATACTATGAAGTGTACAATACGCACCGTACCATGATGGTTACTAGTATATGGTTTCTACTTGTAGATACAAGTCAGCCCCAAAGTTCCGATGTCCCAGAGTCTCCATGGTCCTACTCTTCTTCACCTTATCCATATCGCGCTTTTGAGTTTCTTCCATGCATGTGTATGAACGTTTCGTGCGATAGCTGCATTGATTGGGTGCCCATGCCATTCAGTCTCGTCCACTACTTAAAACCAATTACTACCGACTGTCCCGTATGATAAATGTTGTCACCGGCCGCTGGCGTCCCAGCCACAGTGATCGGTGCAGTACGGAGGAGAAAACATCATATTGATGCGAGGGTAATAGACCCCCATACGCTACAAGAGCAGGCACAACCATGATATGGAATTTTCACTACTATACTATCGAGAGATGGATTGCCACATCGGCCTGCCGCCTCGTAGATGGTGTTTGGATTGAGGTTGAGCTCGCAGTACAATAGATCTAAAGCTCATCAACTTTCTACAAGGGATATTAAACCAGATACCAATGAAACTTATAGTGTAAGGAACTTAATGAACGTCAGAGATGGTAAAATGTCAATGTGGAATGTCAGTATAAAGATTTCATAAAAGAGCTCGTTTGGGAGGGGTCGACCCAAAGACGGTGATGGTAGATTACAAAGCGGAGTAACTGAGTAAATGGCCTCTGATGTTGGAATAAATCTCAGCCAGGCTCGGCTCATTCGTATGTCTTTGTGTAGTTACATACGTACTACGGCTACGTAGACTTTGCCATTCTAAAACGTATACTTCTGGCTCAGTATGGGTTGAGGCCTATTGCAAGATTTCGCATTACTGCATCCTCAGATATCTCCGGATGAATAAGAGGGGTAACTGAGTTCGGATTAACTTTCAGGAGCTCCAGGGCTCGGGATGCATCATGAATTCGCACTAATCCAAAGAAACACAGTAGCAACAAACTAGGAATGCTGTATAAGTAGCAAGGAAGATAACTCTAAGATAGTGATCCCGACAATATCTCAAGAACAAGGGGTGCCGCCGGATGAAGCTACTATGCTAGCTCGAACCGCTCTTACTATTAACCCCGTACAAATCACCCACCTAAACCCAGAACGTGAAAAGGAAAGACGGTATCTGCAGCGTATAATTACTCGCCATGACTATCGCACCCCCTCAGACAAACATATTTCGTCCCCTCATTTCCGGAATCTCCGCAATCTTGTAGCCATAAGATTCCCCGTATAATCAAGACCGATTAAAGCCGCCTCTAACACTGGCATCATATGCCACGGGGTACTCAGAAAACCTCCTCTTCTGGAGTTAATCCCCGTAGCGACTGAACCACTGGAACGCCTTCTCTCACTGCAATGGTGACCAGACTGGGTTTTAGTGCACCACCCCAAACTGCCGCTGTATCATTTCGTACGGTAAGGGTAACGCATTCCACCTGATCACAATTTCAAAATTTAAACGTTGCTGGGTGCTCCTGAGGCAGTACCACGTCGCCAGTGGAACACAGGATATAATAGCCGAAACACTGTATAAAGTGAGGGCGAAGGGCTGAAGTCGTTGGCAGTACTTGCAGGTGAGTAGGAGTTAGGTTTACGTAATTACATATCACGAGAGGTAAATAAGGTGTGGCCTGGGCGAATGGCTCTGGGTTGCCCTGTAGGGCTGGAACGACAATCGGCAATCGGGGTACCGATATATGGGCTACAGAGCGGCAATATTTTAACATATCAGCTTCTGATATCTCTTCTTCTGATCGCAGCATTGCACTTGTCATCACGTTGTTGAGTGATTGCAACAGGTGAAGCACCTAACCCCAAGTCACGTGTGATTCATTGCCAAGCACTGCAAAATTCGGCATTCCTAAAATAGCTGCAAGTTGATCATGCAAAGCTTACTTATTAGCAGCTGATTCTGGTACTATACCCTTGGAATATCTTTTACTAACTGTAGTAACTATCCGGCTTGTTTTTGCGTACGCAGGCTGCGGAACGACAAGCCTCTATTTGTCTAATTTTTAGGTTGCACGGCGAAGATGCACGGCCGTCAAACGAATTGATTCATTCACATAGCTGCACTCGCAGTCAACTCCTCACTTGTCGTTGGTGCACAGCTGCGATGAGCGATGAGATGCCGCTCCGAGTAGGCTGTAGAGCCGGTTTTACTATGTGAGAAATGTTGGCACCATCGAGCTGGGAATTTGCCATCCCTGTCGTCCGAACTGCAGTTGTGGTTCAAAACGACTGTATCCACGATCGATTGGGTGACGAACGGCGCCAGTTTAGGCAGCAATCTCAGCCATCCCGGGCGCGTTTCAGCCATGCCTTGGCTGCTGCACCGATCAACAACGAGCGCATTATCGCATAAGTATAATTATTCGCTGAGACCCTCGCGTTCAGCGATTACCTTTCGCTGGTACTTAGTCTACGACAGCTATGGTAAATAATTCACGTCAATTATCCATCCGCTCCACCATCGCCCCCACCGCTAACCATTCCTAGTCTACTTCTAGTACGGGATCCGCGTCCAACGAGTGCGAAGCTGTCTACGACGAAATTAGAGACCTTATCGGGTCAGACCGATTCGGGTTTTTGATACTTGTGTCTTGCGAAGAAGTTATTCGTGGCTTGAAAAACCGGCTTAGATGGGGCGACATCGGTAAGCAAGCTAAGACATCCATTTGCTTAGCAAAAACCCTAACTGCAGAAGTGAAAGCTCAAATTGAGTACGCAACAACTGAGAGCGCTCTACAAACCGGAATCGACAACCTCGTCAAACCGGGCGTGGTTCGGCTGCACTTCATCTCATCGGCGAGCACCGATAACGCGAGGTTGAAAATTCCCGGAGCTTTCGGAACCTGCGACTTTATTTTCTGTTTCGGCGCGAAAGTGATCTTTGACCGAGCAAGCACGTACAACGGAGAACGCCTAGACCGCCACTTACTATCAAGATCGCCCTCGGTTCGTCAGCCACGATGTGTCGGAGGTGCGGAGTGTTGTTTTGCCACTGAAGATAACCCCGCGCTCGGCGATGCTGGCATTCCGATGCAAAATTTGGACGCAGCAGGTGTGGCAAAGGAGAGTAGCAGCAGTAGTTCCAAGGGTGCTCCAAAGTCGACTCTGCCAGGCAAATGTTTTGCGGGGTTCGCTGGGATAGTAACGGGTGCCGGCGCGATCAGCGCTCTTCTGGTGTCGCAGTTCGAATTCGGTCTGACAGGCGCTTATGTTACTTGCACGAATGGCTCTTTTGCGTTGCATGCAGCTGGGAGAGTCATACAAGCTTCCGCTGAAGCAAACATTGGCATCCTCGGGTGTGTTGGTCTCGGTGCAGCAACTGTTGTCTACTTCATACCATGGAAAACTTTTGGAGTGTGGCTCGTGAATGGGTGGCGTAAGCTGGCTGACTTCGTCAAAGTTGTGGGGCTCGCGTGTAAGGACAAGCTGTATGACTTCCTTTGCAATGTTTTATTGGCGGGATATGGTTTCTTGACAAAGGACGAAGAGCTGGTGAGGAACGCGATTGGGCCCAAGTTAGCTATGTTGCTTCAACTGTTCAGAGCTACTTTATCAAAGCCTGAGGATGTGGAATCTAAGGTACGTGAGTTTCTCGAACATTACCTTCAAGACACAAGTGAACATGTAAAGAAGGCTGCTGGGCTTCTAATCAGTGTACTGCTTCGGAACATGAGGCGGTTCTTTGGTGGCATGTTGCATATAAATAGCTAGTCGACATTAGAGCAGTCCAACGGGTTGGTCGCGGGTGTCAGCGAGATGAGATTGGGGTTGGAAGGCTATCTACTATATATATCTGTCTACATGTTTTTGGGCGGGGGACGTTTGGATGACTGGCAGAGTAATGTTTGAGTTAGTATCAGTTCTTATTTTATCAGTTTCTTTCTTATTTTCGTTCTTTCACTGCAGAGACTTGTATTGGAGAATCATACCTTTTCTAGTATCCGATGAGCAAATTTAGAAGTTGAAAAAGCTGATGGTACTGTGGTAAGTCAGCGTTCATTCTAAAAACTCCGCCGAGCTTGTCGCATTCATGCCGTATAATTCTTCTGCGGTGCACTCATTGAACAAAGCCCGAGAATATGGAGATCGGATACCTGTACTCGTTTTTGCGGAAATCAACACCACCGCATTATATATTAGGAGTACTTCATTAAGTGCATTGGTGTTGTGCGAAGATTTTAAGATCTTGTGCCAAAACGATTGGAAATTCCACTCATCTATAGATCCACTGTATAATATGTTACCTTATGCGGGAATAAGATACTTTGAGGCTGCTTGTGAGCAAGTCAAGGGCGTTATGTTATATTTGTGCAGCGTAAGATTGTACAGTACAGTGACCTTATGGCTGGGCCGCTGGGGCGCAGCGATGGATGCTCGTATCGCGCCATCGACAGTGAACTAAACTATTCGGCTACATCACAGTAGGTATTGGTCCGTGGTACAGCCCTTCACCACAGATATATCGCCCCCCTCGTGTGTAACCGACACATTATTCCCAGATTCAGAAACTCCTGGTGCCTGTTCTCTACAGTGTCGGTTGATGTGTCGTTTTGCGTTCACCGCACTATCGATTTGTGTTGAGAGCAATCAACAAAGATAATGAAAGGATGATGATTGTCTATCGTACAAAGAGAGAGAATAAGATAGACATAGTAAGAAAACAAATCATACCTAGAGCGAAGCTCCACTCAGGCTTGGAGCCGGAGGCTTCCGTACTAAGCCCGGGGCTCACGGAAAAACGGGCGTCACAACGTCTCCTTCGATGTAGTTTCGAAATGCATCCATGGTATCCTGTTTAGCAACCCTTTTCTTGAAAAAACAGTCACTGATGAAGAGATTCGCTCACCGCCTTGTGGAGATGCGAGGTTGATTTGGGAAATATATCCTATCTGTCAGCAACATTAGCATAATATACCAACGACTTCCGGTGATGGTTCATGGCAAACATCAGTCAATGCGTATAGAGGCGTTACCGAATAGAGTGACAGAAGGAAATATTATTTCTGAGGGGTGCGTCCGTAGAAGCGGCTTGACACAATACAAAGTTCATGTTTCTGGATTGCATGGTGGAACAATCTCTCAGTAGGATGAGGATCGGGTTACCCTTTGAGGAAGATACGACAACAAAAGCCTCGCTTATTTCGACGTAATGCGGGGATACCAGCATGATGTTATCTTGAGTCATGATTTCGTCTTTGAGAATGATGTTTACTAGGATAGTATGCCACTGTTGATAGACGTGGCAGCGGAAATGGGGATCAATTTAATGATATTTATGAACGAAAAACTTGGTATGTGATACCTCCGGTATTGAAAGTGACAGTCATCAATGTTTATAGACCCGTCACATTTGGAAGAACAAAGGCGGGGGCTAAATATTAGCCGTAAGAACTAGGAACCAGTGTATACGGAGCGAGCCCGTAGACTTGCCGCAGCCCAGACTAATGGGTTATCGAATGGATTCTGGAGTTGGCAGTGAGCGTTCAGCTGACACTTGCAGCAGCTAAAAGATTTCAGCCGAGTGGAGAACTACAAGTGCTTTGAAAATAATACCGGCTATCTCAAATTTGGTGCTATCTGACGGCAACCTCAGACAGCGTAGCTTTGCGCCTTGCTGGAAACGCTCCAAAATTACCCGTCGCCCGCTATGGTTGACGGAAAACGTTTCAGAACTTGTTGAAGAGTGCTATTACGGCGTAGACGGGAGAAAGATCTTTGTAGAACTCATATTTGTTAGGAGCTAGTCATATAATTAGTTGTCTGCTATATATCTTTGCCTTCATCACGTTTTCTGTCTACACCATTAACAATCATGATTACAAGTTAATTTGAATGGAGTCAGTCCCGACATCTTTGCTGACTCCGGCTCAACTTACAATATCCTGACGGAATCTTACGTATCTGAACACGGCATACGCATCGAAGGAAGCGGGAAGTTAGTTAAATTTCTCCGAAAACGTGATTCTCAAACTTATTTATTAGGAGGTAGACTCTGTTAGTCAAAATATCAGTTGTCTGCATGTTTTCTATTTCTCTAATCACGTCTTTAGTCTTAGATTCCTCTTTTGTGTTTGCAATATTGGTGTGCTTGCGCTATGTCAAATTTCTTAAAATCACTTATAAGTCAATATTAAGGTAGAGATTTGGTTGAGTTGAGGAGTTTGCTCTGGTTAGGGTCCGGAGTGTTTCAATCGTTACTGTGCAGCAGATTTGTCTATCCTGAAACTGCACCTTTGAAGGCCGAGGCCAGCGGTTCTTTAGATGCGGAGATACGGATTCATCCAAGGTTCTCTCTTCGGGTTCATCGGTTCTGACACTGGAATGGAATTTCACACCAAAATGGTACCGGAATACTAGGAGGGACAATTCAATCTGAGGATGTGGGACAATCCCATGGATATCCGGATGTGTTGGGGCACATTGACTCATTGCGTTGTCTGTGAATTGCAGATTATCTTGATTGATTAGATCAGATACTGAGATTGGATTCCGATCATATCGTAATCGGTCTAATCTAGTCTCTTTAGTCTAATCACCACCATCCCCATCTACTCGATTTGACATGGCAATGTTTGAGCCGCATTACATCTATTATCTACGCGACACGTCCTTCAGCTTACTTCTATATGAAACCACGCCCCCCGCACTACAGCCTCAACAACGACCTCGAACAGGATGAAACCACTACTACTGGAGCCACTGTTGTAGTCGGGCTCGATTCCCGCTCCTACACCACCTTCGGTATCTCTTCCACCCTCAACTGCTCTGACTACACCCTCAACACGCACCCGTCGTACGCTGTCATCCTCGAGCTAAGGTGCTTCAACTTCACGCATCTCAGTCATCGCTACCTCTTGATACTCCACTATGCCGAAATTCGAACTCGGTTCGGCAGTCTCTTACATCTGGCGAATGGTCGAACACTAGCCGCGAAGATTTGGACCTGTACCTCTTCGACGAGCTCTAAAAACACGTACTTCTCGATGTCGACGGTTTTCTAAATCTCTTCCCCACCAATCCCGAAATGGAATACCTTTATGCGCTCTGCGTTAACACCGGGTTTTACACTGGAAACAAATGGGTAGGTTGGCCGTTACATGCTACCGAAGGCAGGTCCTACAGATGTCGTCGGCTCTGTCCTTGATTACTATCGCACTTTCACAACATCTGCCAACACAATGTACAAATGGGTGCCATCTTCCCAGCTATATCTTGCCGGCGGCGACTGTAAGCGGAAAACCGACATCATGCTTTCGACCCACCACCAATCCTCATCCTCCCGGGCATCCTGGAATAGTGTTCGAGTTGTGGGAGATCTGAAAGCGAATTCCAACGGACGGATAAGGACCTTACGATTGTGTAACTTGCCAACTATGTGCGGGAGATCTTTGGATCCCAACCCAGCTGGCGGGTGGGTACATGCTTTTACGTTGTGTGGGATCAAGTTTCGTGCAGGGATTTTCGATCGTTCAGGCTGCACAGCATCGACGCTTTCTGAAATCAATGAAGACCCGGAAATCTTCCTACGGTTTGTTTGTCGTTACGCTGCGATGGATGCGGAGGAAGTCGGATTCGATCCAACTATTCGATGGCACCACAGCGGCATTGAGACAGTATTTGATCCGACGATATACCATCAACTAGCGATTGCGGAGGAGCCTTTCATCTTTTCTCGTGCCCAAACGCTCTACCCTAAGCTCGTACCTCGCTAGTGCAGTCTAGTAGCTAGCGTAGCGCATGAGTCGAAAATCCGAGTGAGAGGATTTGAGGCTCAACAGGCGCGCTACGCCTGCCATTTAAGTCTGGGCACGAGAAAACCTTTCATCCGCGTTCCGTTATTACCTGATGCGGTGTCTACGCCGCGCGAGGCATATGAGACCAGGAGTGATGCCGCAGTCTCGGAACAGGAGGTACTAGAGCCGGAAATCCTGATAGCCAAGCTCGCGATCTGTCCCAAGCCCATCGCTTCAAACTGATATGCTATAGTCAGCCGCGCGAGCACCTGCTGGAGGGCGAGGGTAGTCGATGATTATCCACTACTGGATGACGATTCGCAACGTTCTGTAGCATCGATTACCGAGCACAAGTGGACGCATGTGACTAAAGATCAATGGCGAGCGGAAGGCCGAGAAGTCGAAGGGTTTTACTACTTGAAACTTAACAGTGCCAGCATGACCGACTCGGTTTGCAGACTTTCGAAGTATCATTGGCACGATGATATCAAGGATCAAGGAAAGGTGGTCGACATAGTTTCGAACGTCCGCAAGTGTTTTGATCTTGTCAATCCCGATACCTCCACTCCAACCACCCAAGCTTACCGCAGTATCGTCACGATCACGTGATGGGCTCTCAAAGAGACCAATCTTTCACCAGTTTTAAACACTCTTGCACCAACGACGCAAGCTCAAATTCAACAAAACGCCCGAACAAGCGTCAGGCAAGGTTGTCTACATTCCAGGCAAAACAGCGCAGTCAACAATCGAATCCACATATATCACTTCACCAGTGGGTAGACCACTTGATGAGTTTTCCTCGTATACAGAACTACTTTGCGCATCGCGTGATGCTATCAAAGGTACGATATCCTACATCCTTTCATCCTTGTAATCTTGGTATCATTCCTAAAATGCACCACCTAGAATACCAGTATCTGTACTACAACTACCGCATTCTCCACCGCGACGTATCTGCGAGCAACATCCTCCTCTTAGCTTCCTCTTCACCCGTCGAGGACGTCTCATCGATCTCGACCTTGCTATCTTTTTCGACCGTCTCAACACCTCCGGCAGTCCATTGCACAGGAGCATACCACGTTATAGCTACCGACATCCTGAAGAAAACCGCCGTCCATTCACCCAAACACGACCTTGAAGCTTCTTTTACGTCCTGCTATGGAAGTGCACCTTCTACGCGCCATCTGAAAACCCCGCGCTACTCGTCCAGACCCGGAAGACAATCTTTTGGCGGCTTCCCCCCTGCAAAAATGCAAATGCAGAACCTACATCACAAAATGAAGGGAATCATGAAAAGCTACCAGGATCTTGAGGAGGTAGTTATTGAGAATGTGGAGCACGACGCAAAAGTCTGACTTGGTAATAGTATGCGGAGATGGAGAGCTACGCTGTTTCCACCCGAAACTGTACCGAAGGATATACTTTTCTACCTGTTGGCTACGGCGTTGGGGTGGATACCGAATTGCAACTGCCGAGGACGGACCCACAAGAAGAGGATAGGAAGTCAAGCGTTTGTATGAAGATGTGTTGAAGCTCTTAGAGATTGGGATAGTGGAGGTGGTGGGGCATTAGATGGCTTGTACAGACCCGCTGCGCACAATTTGAGATTGGAATATGCTCAGACTTATACCTGCAATCTTAAACGATGAATCCTATGCACACCCTTCGCGGTGTAGAGATAGAGGAGCTGGCCGGCACGCAATCGAGGGGCGTAGGAGGGAGATTCTATTTCACAGTGAAAAGATGAACAGTTATCACCAGAATATACGAATAGATATGAGAGTGTGGGAGAAATTTGAAGACTAACCCAAAAAGAGGGGGAGGTGTTACTATATGGTCTGGAAGGAGGTCACTGATACACTGGAAGTTGGTGAATAGACTCACAAGCTTACTTATTGACTGTTATACAAATTTTTACTTGCCCGCTACTGGAATTTCCAATCCACGGACGCCCACAGACTTCCATGGACCTCCAGGCTCTCTTCTATATAATGGCATAGATTCTCCTTTCGATAGTTTAATAGACCTCTTCCGCTTTACACTTGCAACAGAGTTGTTACTATGGATGGTAGAAAGACTTGTTGATTGACTGATCTCTCGAGGCCTGAAGGCCCGTATATGTACAAACTTAACTCTTATATCTATATCTATATCTATATCCATATCTATATCTATATCCGTTTGCATATCCGTCTTCACTGATATAGGCCACACTACATGTTCTCGAAACACCAACTGCTTATGAGCTAGCAAACGGAGCTGCGGCTCACAATCCAAGCAAACGGACCTGAGGTTCACGATGCAGGTGCAAGGGTACAATGGTATGTCGGGCGCGGTAACACAGGGCAAAAGAGCGCCCGACTATTTTCTCCCATACAACGAGAAATGCCAAGATCCTCATCATTTGCTACACAACAAATATTTTTCTAAGAAAACTTCATAGACGCATCTCTGGTAGCCTATTATCACTCATCTCTCCTTCAGAATCTCTCCTTCAGAATCTCTCTCAATTGGTATGGTGGAGGTGTAGAACTTCCGCACTTTATGGGGCGCGCCCGACTTCTGGTATATTCCTAGTACACATGCAACAAGAGTTGCTGCAATAGTGAAGGGGAGAACCGTATGAATAGACAGAGAGAAGGAGAAAAACGCGAGTTATATGAGAGAGAAGCGTGCCACTAGCCCCCGCTAGCGGTCAGCTCGTGTCAGCGCTATATATACATTCAACAAGAGTGGCTAAGCTACTGGCGAGTGATAATTAGTGACCAAGCCTGCACAAATGACTTAGACCATTAGCAATCACTCTCTAGTCATTTCTAGTGGCTTTGATGTCCTTCTAGTAACTCGTAGGCTATTCTAGCAGCTTGTAGACCTTTCGGGCTAAATGCTGAGTCAGCATATTTTATACTGTTGAAATCTCGGTTGCAATAACTAATGTTAACTGACTGAAGGCAGGAGACGTAATATTTAAGAAGTAAAATATATTTGTAAATAGGTCTGCTCGGGCTATTTGGCTTGCGAAAAACTGGGTCGGTCAACCCGAAGTAGAAACATGGGACTTGGAGGATGAAGAGGTGGTAGCCACTTTGTTGTTGTTTATTCATACTGTATGCACTCTTACTAGAGTATGACAGGACCTAATACCCCCACCGCCTCCGGGCGAGCCGGCTAGATGGCGGAGCTCCCCCCCCCATCAGCAAAAACAAAATTTGCTTCATTAAACTTAATCAGCTTATTGTAGCCACAAACCCCAAAAAATGAAATTGATGTTTCCCTGACATATGGCGTTGCTCTAATGATTCTGAATGTTCAAGGAGTAGTTGCAATCAATTCATGAACCTCAGAAACCTCACCCCGGAAGGTGGAAATTAAACATTTCAATGGGGATTTTACTCCTTTCAGCTCACAAATTGACAATTGCAATTTTTGAACTACAGATCACTTGTATACGAGTTCTCATTAAACTGAAATCTATCACTGACACTACAATCTAGCGTCCCACACAAATACCTACTAGGCTGCAATCTAAGGGGGGCAGCACTGGAGGGTGATGTGGTGAAATAGCAGAGCAAGAAGGCAGAAAGCCCATCAACACTCCGCCGCACCTCTGGCGGGATTCACAAGGAATTTGTGAGAAAGAGAGTGGGTGAGATGGTGTGATACTACCCGGCCATGAGGATCAAAGAAATTGTGTGGATCTACAATATCTTGGAAAGAGCGCGTGAGAGCGAAAGCACGGAATGATAGAGTGTGTATTTCGTTGTATGATCATAAGATGAGTTACCTTTGTATCTCTGTACACCCTGGTTGCCCAGCCAATGTTGGAGATACCCTAGGGTTGTCACACCTTCTTGATGTACTCGACGAGCAGAATCGATGGCGCCAACCGGTGAGTCAAGCGGAGTTTGTCTGCAAAAGATCGAAGGTGGTCAGCCCAGCAGAAGGAGGAGGAGAAGGAGAAGGAGGAGGAGGAGGTGGAGGAAGAGGAGGAGTAGAGCAGCAAATTGAGACTCAATGATGGATGTACCCCGGTGTCCTTTCATGGTCATGATGTACTCAACGAGATGAATCGATTGAGCATCCCAGCGAGTCAACCAGAGCCGATCTGCAAATGTTCGAAAAGGGTCAGACCTGGGGGAGCAGAGAGAGAAGGAGCAGGAATAACAGTCAATTGAAAGTCAATGATGAACGTACCCCAGCATCCTTGCACCGTCTCAATGTACTCAATGACCCGAATCAACTGAGCCTACCAGTGAGTCAATCAGAGTTGATCTGCAAATAATCGAAGGGGGTCAGCCTAGCAGGAGGAGGAGGATGAGGAGGAGGAGAAGCAGTAGAGCAGCAAATTGAGAGTCAATAATGGTTGTACCCCAGCCTCCTTGCAAGGTATTGATGTACTCGACGAGACGAATCAATTGAGCATACCAGCTAGTCAATCACAGCTGAGCTGCCAAAGTTTGAAACGGGTCAGACCTGGGGGAGAAGGAAGAGGAGGAGGAGGACGAGAATGAGCAGGAAGAACAGTCAATTGAAAGTCAATGATGGATGTACCCCAGCATCCTTGCACCGGCTCAATGTACTTGATGAGCCAAATTGACTGAGCCTACAAGTGTGTGAATCTGAGTTGATTTGCAAATGATCGAAGGGGGTCAACCCGGCAGGAGGAGGAGGAGGTGGAGGTGGAGGAGGAGGAGGAGGAGGAGGAGGAGGAGGAGGAGGAGGAGGAGGAGTAGAGCAGCAGATTGAGAGTCAATAATGGATGTACCCCAGCATCCTTGCAAGGTCTTAATGCACTCGGCGAGCTGAATCAACTGAGCTTACCTGCGAGTCCATCGGAGTTGATCTGGAAAACTTCGAAAGGGGTCTGCCCTGGAGATTGCAGATGCCGTAGAGCAGTGAATCGAAAGCTAATAATCTATGTATCCCAGCGTCCAGATACTATCTTGATGAACTCAATGAGCCGAATAGACTGAGCCCAGCAGCAAGTCAATTGGAGTTGATCTGAAATAGTTCAAATGGGGTCTGCCCTGGAGACTGCAGAAGCAGCAGAGCAGTGAATCGAGACCTAATAATCAATGTATGCCAGCTTCCTCCCACCATCTTGATGTACTCGACAAGCAGAATCGACTGAGATTAGCAGCGAGTCAATCAGAGTTGATCTGAAAAAGTTAGAAAGGGGTCGGCCCTGGAGACTGCAGAAGCAGTAGAACTGCGAATCAAGAGCTAATAAGCAATGTATCCCAGCATCCTTGCTCCATCTTGATGCACTTGACAAGCTGAATCGACTGAGCGTAGCAGCGAGTCCATTGCAGTTGATCTGAAGAAGTTCGAAAGGAGTTTGCCCTGGAGACTGGAGAAGCAGTATGGAAGACAGTTGCGATAAGGCTCTGTATAGCGAATTAGTAAGTTGTGATGGCCTAGGTGATGGCTATGATGCGAATGAAGAAAGGAGGAAGTAAATTTAGGCTTCAGGGGTTGAAATGGTTGTCACGGTGATTATGGTGATGGTGATGGGGATATTGATGGTGATGGTGAGTGCGCTTCAAATACAGTCTAAGCAAATGAAATACGGTTGCAGGGGTTCAAGGTTAGGAAGACTAATCTCCAAGTGCAAAATCAGCAACATGCAATCAGCAGTGGGATTTGACATATCAAGCATTGTAATTGGTCATCGCAACCATGAGATAAAACTTGCAGAAACTTGATTGAAGAAAATGCAGTTGTAGCCTATTTCATAATTTTGGGAAACCTGGCTGATGTCGGTGTGTGGGGTCTGGTTTTGGAAAGTTATTTTGCATTTGGCTGATGCCGCTACACATCATCCCCGCTGACAGATGAAAGCTAAAAGATACACCAGAACAGAGAAACACACGAAAAGGAAAGAAAAGAGAAACAGAAGATATATGCCCACTGCAGCTGCTCCCCACACGTTCCCCACACCTGTAGCATCCTCTGCAGCCGCTCTGTGCCGTCTCAATTCATTTCGGCAGGAACTTCCCAACTTCAATAGCCACCGGGAAGTCCACCACCGCTTGATTGCATTCTTCTGTGGACAACAGCTCAGAGACCTGCACGTATCGGCATGGGCCCACTGTCCAGCCCATCACCTTTCCCACCGCTTTCTAGATTGCTTTCTGCGGGTCTCTGGACAGGCTGCAATGGCGGAAGAGATGCTCCTGCGTCTCGGCCGCTGCCACTGCACACCACCTGCATTTATAGTCCTCTTGGTGGCCGAACCTTTTTAGGTAGACTCCACCCAGTGCATGCCCGCACATTGGTTAGTAGAACCTAGTAGCCAGCAACTTCACGCTTGTCATTGGGATAGATCTCTTGGCCTCAGTCTTGACCTCAAGTCTGTAGCTGAAGTGCTTGCTGCATTCTTTGGCGTCCCACTTCGGCTTGGCTTGTAATCTTCCCTGAGAGATTCATCTTGCTCTATTCGTGGCGGAGGTGTAGGGCCATTCCATACCTGTGCATGTGCTTGCGTCTCTGGCCAGGTGTGCCTGGGGGTCTGCTTTATCATTTCCGGGGATGCCGGAGTGTCCCGGGATCCAGTGAAACTGGATTGCAATGCCGTCGGGGAGGAGAGCTTGCAATCTCAGATTAGTCTGCCTCACTTACCGGTGCCATGGGCCCGGCTCTTGGAGTGACCCTAGTTGAATTGCAGCTTGTGACTCGCTGAAGAGTGCCACCGTGTTCACTCCATGCTGTTGCTGTCTTGCTCTTCTGTAGACTGTCGCCCCCAGCGCAAGTCCAATCGCCCCCAGCGCAAGTCCAATCGCCCACAGCTCGGCATAAAAGACCTCCATATGTCCAGTGACCAGATATCTGTGGTGAGTCCTCCATTCATTACCATGCTAGCACACTGCAGCTGCTCTCACTCAGCCGTTGTCGGAGCGTAATTCATTTGTCCACTACATCCAGACTCCCTCCCTGAGTTTCGCTTCCTTCCCTCTTGCGCAGAGTTGCGCGGCTCTCGTGGCTGTGCTTTTGTTGTCCTGTATAATGGTTTTAACCCCTGGTTCTCCGCCCAGGGCCTGCCAGCTCATCTCGTCGGTTGTCTGCCCTTGCTCGTGTTCCATCTTCAGTACTTGGCATATGGTGTGCTGGATGAAGGGTCTTCATGCAACTACTTCAGTTCGGTGCTGCATGCGGTTGTTAGTCTCGCCGCGAATCGTTGTTGTCTGGAGTCTAAGATTACAGGCACTGGTGTGAGCCCTGACTCCCTGATTTGTGCCCTGCTTGGGGTCATGGACAGCGCGCTCAGGACGGATCTAGCTCGTCGATTAAAGAGCATTTGGTGGGCATCACGCCTGCCTATTTCTTTGGGATCCCAACAGACCTCGCTGCCATATAGTGCTACCGCTCGGATGCAGGCTACTTGGACGGCCCTTATGCTCTCTGGTATCACATCGTATGTCTTTGCGAGGGTTTGGACTCTCGCGTCTGCTGCCATGGCTTTCTTCATGCATCGGTTGTGGTGCTCCTTGAATATCAGGTTCACGTCCATCCAGATGCCTAGCCAGCGTGTCGCCTCTTTGTTGAACCGTATGAATCCATTCCCGACCTTTATCCTTGCTGTTGGCTCCAGCCGGAGGTGTTTTTTCTGGCCTTGTTTGCGCGTAAACAGTGCTGCTTCAGTTTTCGCCGTATCAAACTGTAGCTGTCGTCTCCTTGGCAACTCGATGCTCTTCACTGCACATCTTTCGACTATCGTGATGGCCTGATTGACATTGATTCCAGTTGCCACCTAGCCGGCATTGTCCACAAAGACAGCCCTTTGGCCAAGAGATACTCTTTGACCAAGTTGATCAGTCCTGAGGTGTTGATCGCAATGTGAATCGGTGACACAGGTCAGCACCGCAGAACCCCTGCCTCCACTGGGTGTCTCTCCATGGCGTTGCACTCGATTATCATCTCCATCAATCTTTCTGAGAGACAGCTCTCCATCGATCATATGAGGTCTCCATCCATTTGCCTGACCTTCATTACGTTGACTAGCCTTCCTTTTGCCATGCTAGGGAAGGCTGCCTTGATGTCCATGAGAAGCACGCCTGTTATGTAGCTGTATGGCCATGCTGCACGAGCTCTGTCGACCATGATGGCCACTGCATCCATGGCTAACTGCCCCTTCCTGCTCCCGAATTTTCCGTCGCTCAGTAGCACTCATTGTTTGGCCGCTCTTGACAGTAGTTCTGCGACAACCTTTTCGACCACTTTTCCCATGCAGCTCAGCAGGGAGATGGAGCGGTAAGCCTTGAGCTTCGTCTAGTCATCTTTGCCAGGCTTGCAAATCAACACCCCGCTATCCCGCTTCCATAAAGCTGAGTCTCTTCCCATGGGAATGGCCTCGGTCGTCAGCCTCACGATTCTTCCTTTGTCCCACTTCCAGAACAGCCATATGGCGTCAAATGACAGCTTGTATGGCACCAGTGCTTTCTTGATTGATTGAGAATACAGGGCTTGCTCAACTGCTTGCTCGGTGACACGTGTTTGTGCGCTTCCTGCTGGAGGTAACTTGTTGTACTGGTCGTCGTCGTTCGGGGGAAAAGACTCGCCTCACAGCATCTCTTTCTTCTCCACGATTGTGTTTGCTTGCTTGCCTTCTCTATCTGTTAGGGCTTCCACGGTCGCACCGGCTGTAGCCACTTTGGTAGATGGTGGAGAGTGGAAGGATCTAGAGGTTTGGACTGGAACTAGCAATAGAGAAGACTAGGTTTATGTACTTTACAAATATAACCTCGAGCCATTTCACTTGATTGTCTCGAGACCACAAGCTGTTTTTGTTGGCAAGACCAGATATCTCGAGCCGGAGCCAAAATTCGTCTCGTCTTGCCTCGTGTGCAACACTAAGTGATACACTACGGATACGGAGGAAAGCTAGAACTTTCACAGGAAAGATTGCAAAATACTGTGAAAGAAACGACACGGCGAAAGCTGGAAAATTCGCGGTGCTCTCTGAAATCAGGAAAAATACTGCGTAAGCGAAGGAAAGCTGATAGTTGACGGTGATATTCTAAATTCACGCGAGCTATGAAAGCAGCCGGGAGTTCTGCGATGACCGAAGCTACCTTCTAAAAGATATTTCCCAAGAAACTGGCTACCGGATATTACTGAATAATGATTCCCGAGTTAAGAAGTTAACTGGGCTCCATGATTGTAATAGTCACATCACGGAGCGCACACACTCCATGACTTGCCAGTTACTGCGCGGAGTGGGAACTATTCATCACGAAGAAACTAGTCATCTCGGTGTGTGCACTTCGCGAATTAACAACTTAGTTTACTGAGAATTATCTTAAATTATACAGTAGCTTATGAATGCTTTGCACGTATATAGGAGCTAAGAAGAGACGGTTTTAAATGACGACATCGAGCACGTTGAGACTAGTTCTTTGCAAAGCTTACAGAGGAGGACAATAGGTCGACTCGAAACAAAGGGAATAAATATGCTGATTGTCTATTTTACAAAGAGTGCATAAGATTGACTTAAATAAGAGAGAAATCATACGGCGAAGCACCACTCAGGCCTGAGGCACACGGAGAATTCGGCACCATACCAAGCTCAAGACTCACGTAGAATTAGGTGCTGTACTAAACCCAAGACTACCGGGAGTACACGGTACCAAGACCGTGGTAGTCGGAAAGCTAAGTATCAAGGCTAAGTTTATTGCCCGCATTGGTCCCAACGACCTACGGGCTAAAACCCGAGGGTAATCTAGTGCCCGTCTTAGGTCCGTCGGCCTTCGGCTTAGATTTTTAGTCAACAGCCTCTGTGATCAGCATTCTACCAGAAGTTTCGAAAGCCACTTTCTAAATCTAATTAACCTAGACTCTAACCGGTAATCACGTGATGACATAGCACAGTGTAATGGTAGTAGTGCTACGATGTTGAGGGATACCGCCCATCGTAGTGATAACAATAAAGGTACACAGAGGAATTATTACTTTAAGTTGTGCGTAATTAGCACATATATCTACCGGTCAGTTCACGGAGCGCTGATCTGACTGGTTCATTCACGGAAGGTGAGACTCTGTGTACTGACCGGTCACTCCGCGGAGCAACAAACTTCATGAACTGACTAGAACAAATACCCATTCTAATCTACTGGGCGCTCCAGATAGCGTAAGACGATTTGTCAGCTTCTTTTCAGAGACCGCCGGTACATCTGTAAGTAGAGGCTCCGGATATGTTTTTTCATATAGCCAATAATGCATTGTCTACTTGAAATGATAGGCCAACGTTTAACGGATTATGATTTCCAATATGAATCACGGCATATATTCGATCGCAAGTAAGTGGTACACGTTTATTTCCGGACCCGACACTGTGGTTCATCATAGAGTCTGCTGTTCTACGATAAGAACATGCAAAGCTGGTGTGCGCTTTCAGAGCGTTACAACTCTTCCATTAAACATCTGTTTGCATGGGGACTCCAATTTGTAATGTTCCACACCATTCTCCATATTCTGCATACCAGTGAGCGTGTGATGCTATTTTGTCCTTCTGTTGCGTCATACGAAAGTAAGCGTCCGAAACCTCTGTTAAGTAATCTTGTGATAGTTGTTGTTGTTGTTGTTTATTCATTCTGTATTCACTCTGACTAGAGTATGACAGTACCCTAAATTCCACACCACTACCCTCAGGAAAACCCATCAAGTCAAAGATGTGGCTTCCCCATCTACTACCGCTACACAATGGTGGGCACTCTGGGTATTTTCAGTTCAATACCATGGCCTGAAAGCCCATGTGCCTCCCCTCCATTATAATGAATGTAAGTGACAAAGGAAATGCATAAGCCCATCTGTCACTTCACACATTCTGCTCGCAACCACCACCACTGCCCTAGTTCTAACGCCCGACAATGTCTGGAACAACCGATGTGCATACCGAAGCATCCTGAGTCACCTTTCCTCCCTGTGTTCTCTAGGATTGAGAATGCAGGGTTCCATATAATATTATTGCAGTGGAATACCCCAACTGGCTGACTGAAGGCAGCATTCCTTTTCCACTATTAAAGAGGCCCAGTACCGCTCCCAGGAAGTAGAGGTTGTATGGGTGAATCACTTGAGTCTGTTCATTCATGTGTTGGTTTAAGATGGGGGTGGTACTGCACATGTCATCGGGTATGTGAGTGCAAAAGGTAAAAAGGAGGCGGAGGAGGAGGAGGAGGAGGAGGATGAGAAGGAGGAGAGATTAAGAGTTTGTTGATCACACAACTGGTGTAAAACATCTGTTCCCGTGAGCGGCTGGGTAGACTACCGGCCAAAAGTCGATACGGAGTGGTGTGGAGTCACAAGATCCCAAAATCCCAAATCCTTAGTCGGTACACTCCCGAGAGCGAAAGCAGACACACATAACAAAACACATGAAGCTAAAGTGCAAGCATAGATATCGATGTGATTGGTGCCCCATATGAAGTCTTGTCATTCTTAAGCGGAGAGTGTGGTTGTCAAAGCTGTGTGTCCTTGAGATAGTTGTTGTGACCCACCATTCTTGGACCTATGAATGGGATAGGTGAAAATTAGGTCCGCAAATTAAAAAATTCCTTTGCATATAAAAGAAGAGCTACTGGATTCTTCTTTACAAGTCCATTGGCTTCACTTTGCTTCTTCATACCTCTGTTTTTGTAAACCTATTTGCTTCGCTTTGCTGCAATATATCTCTTTCATCAGTTTGCTGGCTTCACTGCACTGCAATATATTTCTTTTACAAGTCCATTAGCTTTACTTTGCTTCAATATATTTCTATTTTTTTATAAGCCTATTTCCTTCAGTTTGCTAAGTAAAAGAGATATATCGAAGCGAAGTGAAGTAAATTGACTAGCAAAAGTAAATTATGGCAGTGAGCAAAGCAAATAGGCAGATAAAAAAATAGAAATATGTAGAAGCAAAGCGAAGCCACTGGACTTGTAAAAGAAATTCATTGCAAAGCAGCAAAACCAGTAAAAAAGCCTTGTATAGAGGGACATTACTGGCTTTGCTTTGCGTACTGACTTTATCTGTAATTATTTTGCTCCGCTAATTTTACCAGCAATTAAATTGCTGGCTCCTCTTAGTGGTGCAAATTTGATTTGCGAACTTTATTTTCACCAGTCTCATTCATGGGTCCATGAATGGTAAGTACCATTCGTGGAACCGCACTGTCCATGGATGGGGCGATTCCACGAATGGGTCAGAACATAGTTGCTAGATATGTAGCTTTTTATGAAGATGCAATTGTTAATAAACGAGTTCCGTTTTTTATGGGTTATTGCGGCGCCTTGGGCGAATTTTCTCACAGGCCGTTATATTGATGATGATGAGCTGTCGACATCATTACCCCGCTCAAACATTTAGCGGGTTGCATCATACATTTCTAGGTATCTGACTTCACTCACACCTGACAGTCAGAGACGGTTTCAATTTGTTACGGATATTCTAGATCGTTGAAGGGTAGACGAATAGAACCTGCTTAATGAATGCTATACGAACTACCGAAATCGTGAGTTCCACCAGATACTACAAAACATACGCCGCACTCTACATGCACGTATCAACAATGGTGGTTACTTCCTCTAGGCTTGGAGAACGCCAAACACTCAACGCCAAACACTCAACGACACGACAGTTCGTTCAGTCCTGAGCCTCATAATTTCGCTCGCTGCAGGGCCTCTAATATAAGAATTCGGAAGTCAGAGAACCAATACATTTTAGGCAATAGTGCAATACAAATGTACGTACTGCAACTCAATTAATATTGCTACTGCAAATTGAACTCGCAGGTACAGAGAGTTCAAGAGATTTGTGTAATTAGCTCTGGTCCAAGTGCCCCCTCGTAAGAATTTCGATTGAGAAAAGTTCGGTCTATCCTCCTGCCTTTATTTCCGCAACTTCAGCAACATCGGTATTATCCTCATCTCCGACGTCTATTCTCGGCAGGATTGTATAACTCATATTCGATCACGCAGAAATGGTCCTCGAAACGCTTGGTGTCCTTCTGGGGGTTGGCGGAAGTGTAGGAAAACTGGTGAATCTTGGTTTCAAACTCAACGCCACCGAAGAAGACATGGCCAACACTGCTATGATTCTCATATTGATTTCCAACGAAGCCGAAAGCGTGCGACTCTCTCGCGACCGGCTCATCTCTCATCTCACCTCCGACCAAAAGCAAAGAATACAAACTGCTCTCGACCGTGCCTACCAACTTGTAGACATGTCGAATAAGTTGGTGAATCGGAGGTTTACCGAGCCTGTGAAAGGAGGTGGAATGTTGCGATTATCGGACAGACTAGTTTGGGTATTCCGAGATAAAGCGATGGCACTCAACCACCAGAACGTTCTCGGATTGCTCCATGGTACCCTCTTGACCATAAGCATTGAATTAGCAATTCTCAGGTCTTTTGTCGTTGCTTCCAGATCGGAATCACCGAAAATTGTGGGCATGGACGGCATACACACCCAATGCCTGATATTGCCTGTCGACACCAGTCTGACAACAACACCCGTTGCAACATCAGACATCCAGGACGGAGAAAATTATTCGCCACAGTCCAAGCTGGCGATCTTGGAAGATTCGAAGCAACCTTGCATGGAAACGGCTCAACACCTGGTGGACACTTTCGAAGAATCTACGGATGTCCAACTCGAGTTCTCAATCAAGATGAGCTTGAAAAAGAGGTTTACCTACCCGGCTATGAGGACACAAGATATTTGTCAACCAACATCGATTCCTGGAGATTTGAAGAGGAGGTTCTCCGACAGAAAGCGTGTGGGGAGTTTCGCGGAGGAACTCGTCGATATTGGTACCCGGACATAATGGATAGCTCGGTAAGTCCGCTTACGCAGTACACATCGCTCAGGAGTGGTCGCTGACTCTTCGTGCAGAGATTTTGGCGTCAAACAAGAATTATGGATGGGCTCAGATGTCAGGAATGTTGGAACGGCTGCTTTCACTTCTTCAACCCTCTTCTATAAATATGTAGTTTTCTTAGTGCTATACTTGTTGGATGGGCTTTATCCTGGGGATATTATAAATTCAATTTGGAGCGTAATGTTTTCGCACATATTCTACTAGTACTACTGTACAAGAAACCGTGGCCAGCCAATCCATTGACAGAAGCATGTGCGGATGGTGTAGCCCCCCGTCCGCGGGATTTTAGCATGATCCGCCATTGAGGGGCGCCCATTCAAGGAATCCGCCAACAGGGTGGTACTGTGTGTGGTAACTTTGGTTGTCACCACCACCTAGTATGTTAGACGGCTTTGTAATTTTGCTGGAGCGCGGTGTATCGTGAGATTGAGAGGATGATGCTAGAGGAAGTAAGAGATGGAGATAAGATCCGAATTATTAGATAGCGTGTAGACCAGATAAGGGAGGCTCGTGAGTGTAGCACGTGATGGGGATATTTAGCGGCGAGCTGGAGAACACGGTTCAGTAGTTTAGTGCGCACTTGAATCTGCACCAGCTAAACTCGTTCCAGCGTTCGAAGTGTGCACCAAATCACTGAATATCCCTAATTGACATCGCATATAGCATGTCGCCGCGCAAGCGAAAAAAGCCGATGACAGTAGCCATCACCACAATCGCATCACCACTCATACAAATTAGTTCTGGAGTCATCAAATCACTATCCTGATCATCATCTCAACATCATCGGCGTCGCTGTGGCCACTACCTCCTCCTCCTCCGCCACCTCCTTCTCCTCCACTTCCTCCTTCTCCTCCACCACCAATCCATCTATTGTAATTGTTCTGACCCATTCGTGGAATCGCCCCATCCATGGATGGGGCGATTCCATGAATGGGACAAGAGAAAAAAAGTTATGCAAATTAAATTTGCACCACTAAGCTAAGAGGACTATTGAGACCCAGCACTTTAATCACAGGTAAAAGTTAGCTGAGTAAAATAACTACAGATAAAGTCAGCAAAATAGCGAAGTGAAGCCAATGATTTTTAGCGAAGTGCAGCCAATTAACTTGTAAAAGAGATACATAAGAGCAAAGCGACGCCTGTGGACTGGTAAAGGAGCTATATAGAAGCAAAGCAAAGCCAATAGTCTTGCAAATAAGATATATAAAAGCGAAGCAAAGCAAATGGACTTCAAAAATAAAAGAGACTATTAGGAGAGAAGCAAAACTAGTCTTTTAATTTGCCATATTGTTTAGTTGTCCCGTTCATGGGTCCATGAATGGCAGTCCAATTCATGGACGCGCCCTAACCATGGATGGTGTTCTAGTGCATTCATGGAGGCGGTTCCTCCGCAGAGTACCTATTCAGTTCACGGAGGCCCATCATCTGTGAACGAACCGTCCATTCACGCAGTCTGTACCCCACCTCCGTGAAATGACTAGTTGATACACGGAGTGTATGAAAATCTTTAAATAATCTATACATCATCGTGATCCGTACAATAAGATGCCTCTTGGACGTCCTGATGCAACTACAATTACACTGTGCTACATGTGATCGTTTGAAACCGGTTCATCTTCCTCATTTCCCTCTTTGTTGCTCCCCTCCTCATTGCCCCCCTCCTCTTGTTGACACGAGAAGATGATGGAGAAGGAGAGAAGGTTGTGAATTGTCTGAAGATCCAAAGAGAGGGAAAACTATGAACTTATATACGAAATAGAGGGAAGGAAAAGCTCCATGCCGACTGCCAGAGCCGGCGCCCGAGGCCGAGCATTAGTGCCCAGGCTCGGCCGCCTGCTCAGCATGTGGGCAGGCAACGCCGATGGGGGCAGGCGAGGTTGGTGGGGGCAGACGAGGCTGGTGGGGGCAGCCGAGGTCAATGGGGGTGGCAAGCCACTGGCCTTCTGCCCGAGTCCACCAGCATCGAAGACTAAGGAAGCTACTGGGCCAAATCCCTAGTCAACACCTCTTCCTCGTCTTCTTTCTCCCCAGTGACCCTTTCCTCCTTGAGAACCTTCTCATCCTCAGTATCCAGGTCTGTCAAATCACTGCTCTCATTGGCAGTATCCTCCACAGATGTGGGATCAGTATCCACTCAAACATCCAGTGTTGTCAACCGTCCCATCTGACGGCCGTCCCCGCCCATTCGTCCGCAATATCTGCAGGACTGACGTGACAGTGCCAAGGCCGTCCGTCCCGTTCTTGCCCGCTGAGGACGGCGACAGCAAAAGTACCGTGATCGGCCGTCATCCAGCGTCACCGGCCGACATCTGGCGGTTACTATTAATACATATACGTTAAACTCTAGACCGCATGGTACAAGATATAAATTGATTTATCTATGTTTCTAGACTCTCAATCAGCAGTCAGAATTGAGGTTCGGATTGAGCCTATGTTGAACGATCTTGATTCACAGTCAAGATCGTGGAAAAATGTACTTATTATAACTGAATATCTATTATGTATGATGACTTGCAAATCATCAATGGATGTCGGCCGATGACCGCGGGGGACGGCCGGGGACGGAAAGTTACGGGCAACAGCCGTCCCTTTGGTCCGTCCCCGTCCGGCCTCAAAAAAGACACCGCCGTTCCGTCCTATCTCCGAACGGACGGCAAGCCGCTGTCCCGTCCTGTCCTCAGTGATATCGGACGGCCGGGACAGTTGACAACACTGCAAGCATCACCTTGTGTATTGGCTCGATGGCATGTTGGATTGTGACTTGGCTACGGTGGAGCTGATCTTGTATTTCGTTCGAGATTGATAATACCTGATGGCACAATAGACGGTCCAGTATTTATGCACTGCGCACCACCATTTCGGCCATGGCAGTGAACTGTGCACTCGGCTGTTGCTTTGAAACTCTTGCAACGAACAGTCATGCAGTTGCCTTGACACCTACAAGGTACTTGGATGAGCTCAGCAGGGGACTGAAGACAAGCAGCTTCCCGAAGAGTAAGTTCTCGATGGCAACCCTTATTCTTGTAATCTTTGACTGACTCCGCGAATGAACTAGTCAGATCACGGAGGTGGGGTACGGACTCCGTGAATGGACGCTTCGTTAACGGAAGGTGAGACTCCGTGAACTGACTAGGCACTCCCCGGAGGAACCGCCTCCGTGAATAGACTAGAACAGATGGTACCGCCTGTCCATGGGCGGCTACCACGAATGGGTCGCAACATATTCTACCAACTTAAGTACCCAAGCGTAGCACTGGTGCAAAGAAAATCAAATAAAATTCAATGAACGGGCTACTGCACCAAGGTAGAGGTGGCAGCGGTGGCAGGTGGCGGAGTAAAACAATACGGCAAATGTTTTTTCAATGGTGGACATCGACAATCATAATGGCGATGACTTGATGATTAATCAGTAGGCGTAGGTTAACACTACCTGGTGGCGGATTACCCTAAAACACACCTTGAGAGCAAACACATCTCCGTATGTGCTCTCGTTCACAGAATCTTTCGTCGCTCCCAAGCTCGCGGCTGATGGGTGGGTTTTGAGCGCACCTCGTATGCAGCCAACATATGATATGCTGCCTTTAGGCAAAAAGGTTGTATCCACTCGACTCGCTGAACTCCTTGCTCCACTTTATATTGATCAAGTCTGCTCACCAACGCTCTCACTATTCTCCCTATACCAACAACTACATGGTTTCCTTTAGAAATGTCTATTTCCCAATCAATATTCGCCCCTTAAATAACTGCCTCTTATAATTTCTCAATATTAGATACACGTCCAACCAGTAATTGCTAACTAGTCTTTCAGCGCCGAATCCGCCTTGTCTTTTATTTCAACTTTCGTTGACCGCTGAACCTCCATCCCCAGCGCCCCGAGTTCGATTTCTGTCCGCCCAAGGCTACGGCACCCCTCAAATAAAACTGCCGCCAGCATTATATTGTGATGATTTCCCCGTGCCTGGTGTGATATTCGGGCGGAATCACTTCCGAACAGAAAAGAGAGAGTTCTCCTGCCTGAGCTAGGCTCTGACATCGAGTTATAGAATCGCTCAGAAGATTGTGGGGGTATATAATGTATTTTACCGGATGACCGCCTATGACTGGGAAACCGACCACCTGCAGGCGGGATTTATTGACCCAAATGACCTGTCTTAACCACTCTCCCTGACCTGGTTACTACTGGGGGTTGACTACTAACCCCTTCTCTCCCTTTTCCATACTCCATAGCATCCTCTAGGTCCAGCATATCACCAATATATACAACAGAGTCCTCCTCCCCCCCATTCTCCTCCTCCTCATCCCACCCCACTCCACCCACCATATCTTCTTCCTCATCCTCCCAATCACTAAGCACAATTACAGGTGCCTTCTTTGTATCTATGATCTTCTTTTCCACATGTTTAGAGCTCTTTGACCCCGCTCCAGATGATACTACCTTTGCTGCAGCCTTTTCTTGGCGCATTTTGGCTTTGGTCACTTTTTCTCTGTCTAGCCTCTCTCGTTCTTCCCTGAGCTGAACCACATCCTCAGCTGTATATATACAAGCTTTAACAAGGTGGCGGCGGTCCTTGGCTGCTAGAACATTGGTGTCCTTGGCCCCTGAGCGAAGTGTTCGCAGCATTTCATCTCCAAATTCGTTATCTGCAATAGCACCCTGAGCTGACCTCCCCAGCTGTGCTACAAGAGCCTTCAGCTTAAGGGAGGAAGGTGATTGTCAAGTAACAAGGTGAAGTGCACTACGGGCTAATCAGCTTACAGCCCTGGGCTGTCTGGGGGTTGCACTGAGAAGTGAAGTGGGAGTGGCAGGTGTTGCATATGTAAATGGATCGTGAGTCTCAGCACCGTCTGATGTATTGTATGAGAATGAAGACTTGTATGAAGATGGTGGATGGATCAGGATATGCATCAAGACCAGGGTGATGCGTCTCATGCTTGATGGAGCATATGTGTATGCATATGAGAGATTATACATGTATGGGCCTTAGGCCCTCGAGATGGACCAGCCATTGAAGAAATCAAAGAAGCATCCAACGTAACAGGTTATGAGCCTGGCGCTCACTCTTTGTTAAAACTCTATTTTCACTTCAACATCAGGATCTTTCAAAGGCTCTGAAACCCTAACCCTCTGCTACTTAAAACTCAACACCATTGATCAAATCTCATGAGGTCCAAGCCTGCTTCCGCCATTAACAATACCGAATGTGGTATTATTCCTCTACTTACCTATCTTCAGTATGAAACATCAAAAGAAACTATGACCCTTGTTCCGGACGCCATGGATGCATACAATATCATCACCGGCGAAGAACCAGAAGCACCTCCAATTGACATCGATTACCACGATGGGAAAATCGAAGCTGCCAAAGCCAAGACAACAATCCATCTTTCATGTTGTCCCGTCATACAGTTTCTTCTCAAAGGTCTTAGGTCCCCAGGGGCGATAGGGACCACCCTGCGAGCTCGCCTGGACAATTCCCGCACTGACATCTGCAGAAGCACTATTCAACGTCAGTTTCGAGCATGCCGCCTGCTGAAAGATCAAACACCTTGAGAATACTTTACACTACTTTGCGACTACCGTCTCCAGTGGATCGGTACACTACAAGATATCTCCGACAATGCAATGCATACACACATCTAGAATAACCTACCAGCACAGTAGTTAACCATGATTGCGATCCTAGAGAATCAAATTCCCTTATCTATGGTCGAAGAAACCATGGACGCCATCCGAAGAGTTGAGTAGGCTGCCTGTGTCAAAAAGCAATTCAGAGATAAAGCCACCGGATCAGCCCTTTGGTCTAGCGGTCGCGACAGAGAACGCGGGGCCTACCGAGACAGAGGCCATGATCGTGGACGCGGGAACTACAGCAGCAATAAAGGCACAGATCTACACGACACTATGGAATACACCTGCACTCACTGCAAATCGAACAATCACACTGTTGAAAACTGCCGCATTCTCAAACGCCTCAACAGCAAACAAGAATTGATATGCTATGACTGGAAAACCCGGTCATATACAGCCCGAATGTCGAACACACCAACACGGCCTGGAAGGTCGAAACCGGGTCAATACACAAAACAATATCAAGGACATGAAGTCCGATACGAAAGCATCCCTCACAGAAGCCACTGCATCTCTTGTGGAACACGGGATCGCACCCAGAGACCGAGATCTCCTTTGACTTGCAAAAAACGCCACTCATGTTGCTCTCACATTGGCAGCAACTCTGACATGGGTGGTGGCCTGGGGAGCATTGCACAGCATGTGCAACAATAGGAATCACTTCATCTCATTCAAAAGCCTACCATCGCCCATTATCATCAGACTTGGCGATGAGAATACTGTAACTACCACCTTTCATGGGTCCGTTACCAGATCACAGCGCTTATAATTGAATGCACTTTATACTCCTATGTTCTGGTTCCCTCTACTCTCTATAAACCAACTCGATCTTGCCGGATATACAACGAGTGTCAGACAAGGATGATGCTCCATATACACCGATAAGGCACAGACCATTATTGCCAATCGTACCGGTGATCTCTATATACTATAATCACGTTATCCTCTGACTTCTGAAACTTGAACTACAACTCCGAAGACTGTACAATCTGCGGCTCCACCAACTGATCGTACCATCGCCGCACAACAGAAGAGAAGGATGGATCAGAATACATAGTTGACAGTCGAACCTACTGGTGCTTCCACAATTACCTTGAGGCTCTGGCACCGACGATGGGCACATCTACATCCAGCAGCATTGCAATTACTTATAGATGCATTCGAAGACTCAGACTCAGACTCAGACTCAGACTCAGACGCAGGGTGATTCTTGAAAAGAATCACAAGGAGGAAAATATTTTTTGAAGAGTACTTGGCTGCGAGTATAGCAAAGAAGATATTGTGGTCGTTCTAAGTTTTCGTCAACTATAACTCCTCAGAAATTGGGCAGCTTGTGAAATATATAGTTTTTGACATCGATTTTCTGTCCCGCATCACCGCCGAAATTTTTTCAACAATGTGTTCAAGAAAGGGTTGGGGCATCACTGTGGCCCTGTCAAGTGTGCGAGCCATTCCGGGCTTTTCCGAACGGTGTGGCAAGATGTAAAAATGATGCTCATAACATGAACCATATAATCCCAAATATATTACCGGGCGCTAAGTCGCATACGCGACATAAGCTTTAAACATGATATCGAACCCCCACAACACAACTCAACCCCGGTCACGTGGAAAGTCTCTCGCACACCACCACACCGACCTGGGAGATTTTTCACCTCTTCATCCACTATGGCACAGTAGATTGAGCGGACTCAGATCATTGCCTCTTAGACGCGCGGAGAGAATCAACGTTAACATCTGACCCAGAGTTGGCGGTCCTAGTGGGACGGGCTACGGTTAGGGATGTGTTCTCGATCAAGGGGTAACCAATCCTCCTTCGAATCTGTAACATACCGAATGCCTGTAGGTGCACACAATGGTGAATGCCACCGGAACGTACAAGTTCCACTTTCCACGTACTAGCCATGTCAAAATCGTTTTCCGTGTGGAGAGGACTCTCAACCACCGGTCCTCGAAGTTCATTGGGGACAACTAAACCTCGGTGAGACCAGTAACTAGTAATCATGCCAAACACCTCATTGAGGTTCATGTATATCCAAATACCGTTATACGATGAGGGAAAGAGCAGTGGTACCCCCCAATCCACGTTCTTGTTACCCTTTCTAAGGAGGACGCTGATCCAGTTCATGTACTGCACTTCCCGCATCCATGATTTCAATTTACCCTGAGGGTATTCACGCCTCAGTAGATAACCGTAGAAATCCAACCTGCTTTCCTCAACCGGGGATTGAGGTTGAAGATACTACGAGTAATCGAGTCAATTCGGCCTTGGTAAATGAGCGTTTTACGGACTCGGGATGGGCACTTGACAATGGAATATACATGTGTTTAAACAAACTCTTTCAGAACAGACAAGATTGTAATTCTCATCGCGCTGGGTCTTCAGAAAAGAAGAACTTTGCGTCTGGGAAATCAATCCCTTCATCATAAGAGCGAATATTCCAAGTGACGTTGAGTTTACCGTAACGTCGCTCTCGTAGGAAAGCTTCTACTTGTGATCTTGTTCCTCGATACATCAGGAGAGTATCATCAATATAGCGGCAATAGAACCTAAGTCCATATGTGGTCCTGCATGAGAGATTATTTTCAAATTGGGCTGCATAAATGTTTGCCAACGCAGGAGCAACAGACATGCCCATTGCAATACCATTATGTTGCCAATGAATTTTCTGCTGAAACAAGAAGCAATTATGAGACATGACCGCGTTGAGGCAAGAGCGGACCACATGGACTTTCCAGGAGGGCCATAGCTTATCTTTACAAATTTTTTCAATAAGCGTAATGGTTTCTGCTACAGGCACATTGATATCAAACGATTGGACATCTCCTGCGATGAACCAAAGGTCCTCCTGTGCTGTAATCCTGGCGTTACACACCTCATTAATGACTTCTATGGTTGAAGTAACAATCCATGGAGACTCATTTACTAAGGGTCGTAACAAATAATCTGCTACTTGGGACATACTGGCGGTAATCCAGGAATGACATGGACTGATAGGTCTAAGTGTCCACGGAAGGTTATGGACTTGAGGAAGTCCCTAGAACTCCGGGATGGCCACATCTTTCCTTTGCGAAGCATGGTCGAGATACTTCAGCAAAATTCCTTCGTTCCACTCTAAGTTGGTGGAAGTTTTTCCTGCAAACTTGAGCGACTGTAGCAAACCTTGCGTTGTCTCTACCTCACCAATATGAGATGCGAGTTGTTCACGCGATAGTGCAACATACATATTACTATCGAATAATTGACTCATCACATTGGTAACATACCAATCACGCATCACGACAGCGATGCCCAAATTGTTATCAGTAGCTAGAACCAGGAGCGAACTCGACTGTAGTTCCGACCTGATATGAGTAATGTTTGGATTAATCATACACTTGAAGCCAACGTTTAGGGCCGCTGCTCGAGAGCACAGTAAGTCCTTGCCACGCTCCAGGCCTCGTTCGAAAATGTCACTGCCTCTCGGCGCATCATTGTCAGACTTGACATGAAATCGTCTTAGGTATTTGGTATCAGACGTTTTGTGGCTAAAAAAATACCGCCAGCGCCATGTTTCTATAAAGGTTTTCCAACCTTTGTGCACGAGAAAGGCGTTGGGTGTGGAGTGAAATATGCATTTACCATCGAAAGCAAGAGCGTATTCGATATCCGGCACCAGGACAATGCCTGGAGCCTTTAGGATACTGGTACCATATTCAATGGCGAAATCTACAATGCCTAACCAACAGGTGGGACTGAATGTAGTTTCTCAGCGTAGTTTTTGAGACCGTCAAAAACAGATCGGCATTTCTCATAACAGTATACAACCAAGCCCGAGGAACTTTTGGCCAAGCACCAGGATCCTCACAAAAGTGAAAAGTAGCATCCTTGGAACAGGGACGAAGCGACATTCCCAAACATTCCATTTTTTGGCATTCTTCCCACTGTTTTTCCTTTTCCCCTGCTTCCCAGTACCGTCCTTGTCTTTTGCGTCTGTAGCCTTGCCCTTCCCCTTTGAATCCTGCTGTTTCTTGTCTTTCTTGTTTGACTTGGGAGGTTTGGCTTTCCTCTGCACTTTGGACGGACCGGGTTCTAGGGGCGTAAGTTAGTCTTGGAACTGTTTGTCCCATAGAGAACGTAGTAGCATTAGACTTACTGGATCCACCAGCCTTAAGCTGGTATTTCCCAGCGAATTTTTTGAGAGCAGAATTTATAATATCTTGTGTAGCCCTTGAGGAATCGTCCCCATCACCCATTATGATATCTTCAACGCAATGTTTAGCCATCTTTGCAACGGCCCTGTGTGTAGCCCACTCGCGATCTTTGGAATTTTGAGCAAGAATGACGCAGTGGTCAAACAACGCCGTCATGTTGTTCATACAGAAGTTCATCTCCGAGTTCATGGGTGCAGGCCCACTGGTGACCTTCCACCCACCGTCGTCTTCGCGGACTGCTGATATTTGGAGGTCGCTTGCGAGTTTGTCCATCGTCGGCTTCATGGGATCAGTAATTTCTTGGACGAGGACAACGCAAGTGACAAGGCTTTCGGGGAGCTTCAACTCTATCCACTTCCCAGCGATAGGAGCGATCAGGTAGTCCTCTCGAGCGGTATGGAGAATCTTCTCGTATTCGGTTATTAGATCAGCCTGTACGGAGGTAGCTTCTCGGGTTTCTTTCGAAAACTGACATGTCGGGACCCTTGTCGTGCCCGCTATCTCAGGAGGATAAGTGCCCTTGTATTTATGAGTGGTCAGGGTGTTGATGCTAGCACAGACCGAAAGGATTTTGATCCGCGTACTGTGGGTAGGGTACAGCACCGGTGTGAACTTGATTAGAATGAATATCGGTACGCAGTTTACTAACTCCGAACTCGAGCCAGCGGCTTGGATGGTGTACGCACCAACTGAAGAGGTTCCGCCGACAATCTTAACAGGGGCGGTAGATTTGTACATAGCGATATGAAAGGATAGGGTTATTCTTGACAAGAATCACGAGGAGGAAAATATTTTCTGAAGAGTACTTGGCTGCGAGTATAGCAGAGAAGATATTGTGGTCGTTTTAAGCTTTCATCAACTGTGACTCCTCAGTACTTGTGCAGTGTGTGAAATATATGATATTTCATGTTGATGTTCTGTCACGCGACATGTCGCAAATGTTTTCAAAGATGCGTTCAATGAAAGGTTGGGGCATCGCAGTGGCCCTGTAGAGTGTGCGAGCCGTTCCGGGCTTTTCCGAAAGGTGTGGTAAGACGTAAAAAAGACGCTTCTACAATGAAACATATAATCCCAAATATATTACCGGGCGCTTAGTCGCATATGCGACGTATGCTTTGAACATGATATTAAACCCCCACCACAAAACTCAACCCCGGTTAAGGGGGAATTCTCTGGCACACCACCACACCAACCTAGGAAACTTTTTATGGCTTCAACCACTACAGCACAGTAGATTGAGAGGACTCAGGTCCTTGCCTCTTAGAAGCATGGAGAGAATCCACGTTAACATCTGACCCAGGATGGGCGGTCCTAGCTAGGGCAGGCTAGGGTTTGGGATATGTTCGGGATCAACGGGTAACCAATCCTCCCTCGAATCTCTAACATACTGAATGCCTCTAGGTGCGAACGTTTGTGAATGCCACCGGAATTTGAAAGTTCCACGTCCCTCGTTCTAGCCTTGTCAACTAGAGTTTCTGTGCGGCGAGGACTCCTAATCACCGGTTCTCGAAGTTCGTCAGGGACAACTAAATCTAGGTCTATGGAGCAGTGCAGGTCAGCTAACCTGCAACTGCATCCTATGGGTGGGATGCACATTACACACCATCGGGTTCAGTTGCAGGGGGTGGAAACCCGGGTCTGACTTGCCATAGAATGCAGTTGCAGGGGTCCTGACCTGCTACCATAGGATGCAGTACAGGGATCTGACCTGCTGCCATAGGATGCAGTTCAGGGGTGTGAACTACTCCTGCCTATCTGGGATTAATACTATATCTCCACCCACACTAAAAATTCTCGCCAGCCTTGATGGGACCCTTCATCACACAGTACTATATCTCCAAAATGTGTCAATAGAGAGAAAAAATATTTAAAAGGGATTAGAGATAAGTATGAAGAGAAGCCATTGACAAAATTTCAGACTCCTAATTGCATTATTTATGGAGTAGTTGTGAATAATGCTGGGGAACAAGTATAAATATATGAAAAAAGGCAACAGGTGAAGAGAAGGTGTAGTACCACACCAAGAATATATCTTGGCAGCTGAAAGTGTCCCCTTTTCATCGGGTACTATTTATCTACCATACCCCAATAGAGAGTCAAAATATATAAAAGGCATTACAGATAAGTATGAATATAAGCTGCTAACAAAGTTTCAGACTGAGAATAGCAATACTTGTTGAGTAGTTGCAAATTTGGCAGCGGAACATGAAAGCAAATACAAACCAATGCGACAGGTAATATGACAGTGTGGAACCCCACCCAAAAATATAGCTTGCCAGCATTGATGGTTCCACTTACAGCCTGGTACTATGTGTCAATAATTTCACATTGGAGAGAAATACTAAATTCATGACTGTAGGGATATGCATCAAGTCAAGTGGCTACCAAAGTTTCAGACAAAGGATACCATTATATGTTGAGTCGTTGTTATTTTGGGGAAGGAAAATGTAAGCAAATACTAATCAATGCACCAGCTGATGAGGTGGTGTGGTACCCAACGTACTCGGTTGCATGCTAGCCCCAACTGTTCTAGTTCCTATCTACATTCCAATGTTCGAGTGGAATACAGAATACGATGCATTCCTGACACTCATTCCCTGAATATCCAAATGACGATACAGACAATCAAGAGCATTAGTTATTGAATACTTGCTAAGTGTGTAGATAACAATAACAGGAATTACTGTTTATGTGAGCAGTAACGGAATTATGCAGTACCCCACTTTCAATATTTCTTACACACTCGAAGGGTTCTGAAACGTATCTTCTACAGTAACAAGGGTCCTCAATCTGGAGGAAAATAGTCAATATGAGGGTTTAGAAATATAATCGATTTAATGTTTGTTGAGATTTTTGAATACCACATCCTTATAAAGTATTATCTAGTGCAAATATTGTATGAAGTACAGATACGAACAATTTGATAAAAACTACTCTATATATCCTGATAGATATCAGACATCGGGAATAACTATAGAAAGGTGGAGTTATAGTAAAAGTGAATACTAGTACGGGTTTATCGTGGAATAGAAATGTTTGTACATGACCATACTCAGTAGTAAGTGAATGCATTTTGTAATGGGTGTCAATATGAGGTAAGAACTATTGATACTAACACTGTTTTATGATTCCTAGGGAGTATAATAAGCTATGGGAATCATTCTATTAAAATACTAACCCATATGGATTGATGGGATACCATAGATATATATGAATAAATGATTATTCAATAATACTAGAATACATAAAGATATGTTACATTGAATACCAATTTCAAGGAATTGTGCTGAATTCATATGTGCAAGATGGTATTCTACAATGATGTTCCATGGGTGAGATACTCCCAATCTTAAGCAGAATAGGCTGCCAATAATACTGGAGTAATTGGGCCGCGATAGTTCAAGACCATAGGATCGAATACATCTCATCGGAATGTTGCAACAGCACAACTATTGTAAGTATTTTTCACAGTCAATATATTGAGTAGTAAAGAAACTAACAACTTCATAAAAATATTCTGCATGTCCTGATAGAGTTATGGAATGTGCAACTTATATGACTAATGTGCAGTTGGTTTTGATGTGAATACTAATAGCAGTCAATAATGTATAAATGATGCAAGTATTGTCCCACACAGTGCAGTAGAGATATGAATATTGTGATGAATTTGAGTGTAAATAACCAAATGGAGAATGAGAAGATGTTACTGGAATACTAGGAAGTATAGAGAGTGATATTAATCATCCAATTACGATACTAATAATTATGGGTGAATGGCGCAGCATATATATATACGAAGATATCATCAGTTATTCATACTACAGGTGATTCATCTTGTTGACTATAATCGCAGCATTGACTAAATTGAGCCATCTTGTGATTGCCCAATTCGTAATCACCACTCATGGTGGATTGGTAGGATATTGCAGACCAGCATCTTTATAGAATACATTGTTTACAAATATACTGTCCAGAAATAATACTAAGATCCTGGTAAATGGTACTCCACCTATCCAGATAAAAATATATCATTCAAAACTGATACTACAGTCATTAATTCAATTTGCATGTGAATTCAAGTATCAGTGAATCATGCAATGGTAGTTTTTGAAACATATTTTTGCAAAAAGACGGCCAGTGAGGATACTAACAACTGAGTAAATCGTACTCCACCTATCCAGATGCGAATATGTCTTTGACATCCGATGCCAGAGTCGTTCATTCAGTTCCACTGTGAAAACTAGTATCAGTGAATACAGCATAGATGATTTTAGTATCATATGGTATAACCTTTTTGTCCAGTAATGACACCAGTGACTTGGTAAATGATACTCCACCTATCCAGATACCGAAATGTTATTTCGAACTGATGCTAGAATCAATGATTGAATATGAAAGTGAATACTAGTATCCGTGGACTTTTTAAGCATCATTCAACTCTCATATAATCTATAGAACTATATGTCGTTCAGAAGCGATACCACAGTCAATTCAACTATATGAATGTGAACACTTGTATTAATAGATAATGGGAAGCTAATTTTAGTATGATATTTCATAACTTTGCTGTCCAGTCGAGATACT